>JGI24709J26583_10003362_pt1 | contig 12658 bp, 20 predicted proteins | sample BioPla2DNA1_FD_26583 | JGI IMG/M metagenome (IMG submission 26583) | reverse complement strand
ACTACTGCAGAATCAAAGCATGGTGATAAGCAAGTATTTGATTTTGATGTATTTAAACAGTTGCCAGATAAAGCCGTTTCTCAAGTCATGGATAGCTCTATGAGTCTAATGGATGAATTTGAGAAGCAATTTGACAAGACTTCAACTTTGAGGGGCGGTGGAACAATTTTATCTACGGATACTGATTTGGATCCTGATAGTCCTACTTTCGCCGAAGCTCCAGAGCCGGAACCTGAGTCTGATCCGATTACTTCGGAAGATTTTGATCTGGGGATTTAAGAAATATTTGATTGGTCTCGTTCTATATTTGTGTTAAATTAAATATAGAACGAGACTTATTTGTTGCCTCTGAGGAAGATAAATTCTGAAAAAACTATTTTTTTGGAATAGGAGATTGTAAATGCCTGGTCAGACATATGATCATAAAAACATTAGAACATTGAGCGAAATAGAACATGTTCAGACAAACCCTGGCATGTATATTGGTGAAGTTGATAAACCGAATCATTTAATATATGAAGTTTTAGATAATTCTTTAGATGAAGCAAATGCTAATCATGCAAGTTTGATTGGTGTTTTTATTGATAATAAAAATCATATATTTACTGTATCTGACAATGGCAGAGGAATTCCGATTGGTGATAATACAATTCCTAAAGTAGCAACTAAACTTTTCAGTGGTGGTAAATTTTCAAAGGGATCTGAAGGTTCTGCATATGGAATTGCTGCTGGCTTACATGGTATTGGATTAGTTGCAATATCTGCGTTGAGTGATTGGTTAGAGATCACAGTATATCGAGATGATAAGCGAGCATTTTATAGATTTGAAAATTCTGTATTAGTAAAAGAGGAAATTGTCGATTTTACTGATACTAAACCTTTTTCAACTCAAATTTCTTTTAAGCCATCTAAAAAATATTTTGAATCTATTAAGATGGATGTATCTCCTATTAGAGAGAGAATGAAAATTGCTTCTATTCATATTCCTCATTTGAAACTTATTTTGATTGTAGATGGAAACAAAGAAATCATTAATTGTAACATTGATGATTTTTTTAAAGAAGAACTTTTAAATAATAGAACTAGTGATGTTACTCCTATATTTACAGTTAAAAAGAAAGTAAAGGATGAGGAGTTATTAGTCAAATTCGCATGGGATTTGTCAACCCCATCTAGTTCTAAACAGTATGGCAGCGTTAATCTGTTATCAGTTTCTCAGGGTACTCATATTAATAGAGTTCTATTATCAATTAGAAATGTATTCACTGAATATGCTAAAAAAGAGAAACTAACATTTTTGCCTCAAGATTGTTTAGTTGGGTTTAGAGCATTTATTAGTGTTTCATTATATAGACCTGAATATACAAGTCAGACAAAAGAAAAACTTTCAACATCAAAGACAAAATTAGATCATTTATTTAACGATTTAGAAAATAAAATTTCAAAAGTCATTGATGAATCGGGTGATGTTAAAACTGATATTTTATCTTATTTTGAAGGGTATCGAAAAAGTTTATCGGTTAATAAAAATATTGTTAAGGGCAGTTCAACAGTTTCTAGATATAATCATATTATCGACTCGAAACTTCGTGATTGTATTAGTAAATCAGTTGATAGATGTGAACTTTTTATTACAGAGGGTTCTTCTGCTGCTGGTGGTTTAGTTCAATGTCGAGATCCTAAATATCATGCTATTTTGGGTCTTAAAGGTAAGATTCCTAATTTAGCAGGTACTAAAAAGGATTTTTTGAAAAACAAAGAGATCGTTGAAATTGTTAATGCTTTAGGAACCGGAATTGAACCTGAGTTTAATATCGACGCTCTTCGTTATAATTCGGTTATAATATCGACAGATGCCGACCCGGATGGTTGCGTAAAAAGAAGCGATACATTTGTATATATTAGAAATGATAATAGTTTAGAAGTCCGAAAGATTAATATTGGAGAGATTATTGATAATCCTGATGAGTATGATTCCCAATGGTCTATTTTAGGTTATAACGAAGATAATGGCTTATTTATATGGACTTCAATTTTAAGAATTTGGCCTCCTAAATATTTTGATAGATGGTTAGAGATTGAATTAGAAGATGGTTCTGTTTTATCATTGACACATGATCATTTAGTTTTAGTTAAGGGTAAGGGATGGATTCGAGCAGAACAACTACAAGAAAATGATGATATATTAGATGCGAGAGAAGATATTAAAAAGTCGAACGAAATCTCATGTTGACAGGAGTTAATTTTGAAAGTTAAAAAAATAACAGAACGGCAATCGGGTGTTAAAGAACAATTTTGTGATCTTTCAACTGTAACCGGCAATTTTGTTGAAGCTAATTCTAAAACAGTAATTCATAATAGTCATATCAGTTCATTATTGATGGTTATGTTTCTGAAATTGACTCCTCAATTGTTAAAAGCGCAAAAGCATGTCTATCGTGCAATCATGCCCTTATATGGTACAATGTTTAAAGGGAAATTTGTACCTTTCTATACAGAAGAGGAGATGAATCAATTTAAACAAGAAAATCCCAATCATAAAATTCAACGATATAAAGGATTGGGTGAAATGAATCCGGATCAATTGAAAGTATGTTTGTTAGATAAAGATACTAGACAGTTAGAGTTAGTAAAATATACTGATGAACCAGAAGAAATATTTAAGTTGATGTCTAGTGCTGATATGAAACGAGAATTGTTATAATATCGGAGGTGAATTTGAAAGAACAGATATCTGAATTGTATGCTGATTACGGAAGATATATTAATAAATTTCGAGCATTTCCTTTAGTTTATGATGGATTGAAGATTGTAGAAAGAAGATTGTTATATTCTTTATTTGAAAGAGCTAAAGATAAGTTTGTAAAATCTGCCGAGGTTGTTGGATGGGTGATTGGACAATATCATCCGCATGGTGACCAAAGCGCTTATGGTTCATTGGTTTCTCTAGTTCAAAATAACTTTGCAGATTCGCAGGGGAATTGGGGAAATAGAGCAGGCATTAGTGAAGATGGCGCTGCCGCAATGAGATATACTGAAACTAAATCAAAACAATATGTTTTAGATATGGCGTTTGAGTATATTAAATATGTAAAAATGGAAGCGCTAGAGCTTCAGCCGGAGCCTCTTTTTCTTCCTACTAAATTGCCATTTTGTTTGTTGGGCGATACTTATTGTCAGGGGATTGGTTTCGGACATAGAACTATGATTCCATGTTATACCGCGACTGATTTAGTAAAACGATTAAGATGGCTGTTGGGATATGAAAAGAAAGAACCAATTATACGACCAATTACAGATTGTACATATTTAAGCTCAGATAAAGATTTTCAAGAATTGTTAACTACTGGAAAAGCAAAACTTGAATTTCGGGGTGTAACTGAAATTGATTATGCTGGAAAAAGTGTTATAGTTAAATCTATTCCGCCTAGCAGAAGTTTTATGTTTCTGCTAAATAAATTAGAGAAAGAAATAGAAATTAATAAAACAATTGCTTTTAGCGATGAATCAACTGATAAAACTAGAGTTAGATTTACTAGTGTTAAGCGTGGCATGTCAGTAGAAACATTAGCTAAAAAAATTAATGCTAATATAGTTGGTTCAACAACATTTGAATGTAACATGTGCAATCTTGACGGCGAAGTAGTATTAGTTTCAGTTGATGATATGCTGCTGAATGTATATCGAAATTATGAGCAAATAGTCAAAGCTGTTTTGACCTCAAATGTTAAAAAGATTCAAGATCAGATTCAAGAACTTTCTTTGATTGCAAAGATTAAAATTTATTTGCCAAAATGGCTTAAATCAAATCCTGATGAATTAGATGTTGTTATTAATGGATTAAATCAAGATACTCAAATTGAGATTGAGAAAATTAAAGAGATTTTTGATAAATATTCATTGAGTAGAATTCTGAGGGTCAAGACTGATACTGATGAATTGAAGCATCAGAAAGAACAAATAAAAACAAATTTAGAAAATCTTCCTCAATACGTATGGAATGAGAAATATAATCAATATTTAGTGAAATAGGAGGATAATTAAAATGTTTTGTCATTTGTTTATATTTTCGGAAAATACATCAATTCCGGTATTTGAAAAAGAAATTTGTTTTAAAGAGTGTAAATATTTAATTGATGGAAAATGTAAAATTTGTGAAAAGAGAGATGAGAATCTTGTATCATATAGTAAATATAGTTGGCTATTGAATAGAGTTTTAAATTTTGGAAATGACTTTGTTAGTAAATCAGGAAATACTAAATATTTAAAAGCTATTTCATTAATTCATCCATCTTCANCTGATACTTGGATTATTCAATGTGAAAAAATTTTAGATGGGGGGAATCAACAAAAATATCAAATTCATATTGGAAATAAGGTAGTCGAATTAGAAGATATTAAATCTATCAATTTATGGCTGAAGAATAATCTTCAATACGATGGTCGAAAAATTACAGAAGACGATTTTAATGTAAAGGAGTTACATCATGTACACAATTAGAAAGAAATATAGAGTTGAATATGCTCATCAATTAAATCATGCTTATAGCAAAGCATGTTCAGATACAATTCATGGTCATTCTGGTATTGTTGAATTGTTTTTTGAAAGTCGAGAATTAGACGGTGATGAGATGGTAATGGATTTTGGAAAGATTAGTGCAATGCTTAAATCCGTTGTTATGGAATATGATCATGCATTGATCGTTCCTAATTCTCTATCTTCTGATTATATTGAATGTCTCAAAAAATATAATAAGAAATTAATTATTACTGATTATAATCCAACTGCTGAAAAATTTGCTCAATCTCTATTTAAAATTATAACAGAAATCTTATCTGATTATAATGATTTTCGATTGACCAAAGTCAGATTCCATGAGACAGAATCTGGTTATGCAGAGTATAGCGAGTAAGAAGTGAATTTTATTAAAACATCGTGTATCAAAATCCCCGAAGTTTTTGAAAATGAAGTATGGTGTCAATCTATTCTTCAAGATTTGACTAGAACTAGTTCAAGTTATGAGGATCCATCTATTAAACTTATAACTCAATATTTTGAAAAGAGAGATGGAAATATTTTGATACCTAGATATTATGAAGTGGGTTGTTATGGTCATGATGTTTTAGATTATACTCCAGATGGGATAGATATTCATTTTAAATTTAAACGTCAATGGAGAAATGATCTTCAGAGACAAGGATTTGAAATGTTAACTCAAAATGATCATGGTATTTTAAAATTGCCGCCTGGAGAAGGAAAGACTGTAGTTTCAATTGGTGCTATATGTCACATTGGAAAAAAGACAATTATTTATGTTCATAAAGATTCATTAGTAACTCAGTGGAGAGATAGATTTATCGAACATTCTGATGTTACTATTGATGATATTGGAATATTAACTACTGATAAATGTAGAGAAATACTAAGAAAACCTATAGTGATATCTACTGTTCAAACCATGAATAGTATGATTGATCGTTTACCTGATATTGAGCATGTGATGTTAAACGCCGGTTTTGGGGTTGCTATTTGGGATGAATGTCATACTACTGCAGGAGCTCCTCAATATTCTCGATCATCGATGTACACTCCGGCTAAGAGAGTATATGGTTTGAGTGCAACTCCAGGAAGAGCGGATCAGAACCATGATATTATTTGGAAACATTTAGGATTAGTTTATTCCCCAGAAGGAAAAACTAATACCATGGAACCAAGAGTGATTATGTTGCATTTTAGTCATGGTGCAAAATATGCTAGCAATTATATATATTGGGGGGAGCGAGATTCTAATGGAAACACTAAAGAGAAATATCCGAGATTTGATAATGTTAGATACTTTTCAATTTTGACTTCTAAGAAAAATAAAGTATATTTGTCGATGATGCAAAAAATATCTAAGCAGATATATAATTCAAATAGAACAACTTTATTAATTTCAGATAGGATAAAAGTATTGGATGCTATTGGTGGAGTATTGCCGAAGCATGATATTGGATTTTTTATCCCAAGATCTAAAGATAGGGATTCTCAGCTTTTAAAGAAATTTGTATTGAGTACTCCTGGAAGTTCTAGAGATGGAACTGATAGGCCTGAATTTGACTGTTTAATATTAGCGAATTCAATTTCAAATATTGAACAAGCGGCTGGTCGAGTTTGTAGATTTAAAGTAAATAAACAGCAACCAGTCATTTTTGATTGTGTAGATACAGATTTTGAGGAATTAGTAAAAAGAGCTGATAAGAGAAAAGCATTTTATCAAGAGCGAGGTTGGATTATAGAAGAAAAGCATTTAAAAGCTTGAAGGAGGTTATGACATATGCCAACTAAAAATACAGGATCGAATTTACTGAACAGCAATTAAAAGTATTAAGATTGGCATTGACATCATATTATCGTCTTGGTATCGGTCATTTAGAGGGAGTTCTTGGTGATTTAGCCATTTCACATTTTAACTCATTTGGAAATGATCATTATAATTTAGTACAGAATGATCCAAAATTAAAATCTGCAATCAATAATATTAGATCAATATTTTTCGGGCTGAAAAATACTAGCTGTTCAAAAAGTATCACTACTATAGATGATATGTTTCAGATTTCTTATGAAATGAGTCATGAGTTAAAACAGCATAGAAAAAAAGAAGAATGTGCATCGACAGTTCCATTATCTACTGGATTGAAATTAACAAACGAACCGAAAATTCAAATAGAAACTGTAGAGGATGATGAGGTATGAAAATTTTGATTTTAGAAGATGATGAGCTTAGAAAAGAGCTATTTCGATCAAAATTATCAACTCATGAGTTTATATATAACGGATAACGTAGAGGAATTTAAAAAATTACTTATGGGGTCTAAATTCGACGTATTATTTCTAGATCATGATTTGGATGGTGAATCATATGTTCCGATAGATAGTACTAATACTGGATCGGAAGCTGCTCGATGGCTAGATCAAAATCGTGAATATATTCCGGATATCATTTTTCTACATACTCTAAATGTTGTAGGTCAGCTCAATATGAAATGGTTGTTGCCAAAAGCAATATCTGCTCCGTATGCATGGTTGAGAACAAAAGAGGATATAGAATCGCTAATTAAACAAGCTCAGAATCGGAATGGTGCATTATCTTAACAAAGGAGTTTAAATTATGGTAATTCGAATGTTGCTGGGATTGTTTTTAATTTCACTTCTGATAATTTTAGTAGCTGCGGCAATTATTGATTTGATTATCAGTTTGGTGATATTATTATCACCTGTAATTTTGATTTTTCTATTTTTGTATTTGATCTACAAAATAATAATTTGGATATTTTGATATCAAAGCAGAGGAGAACGAAAGATGTCGTTTATCTATTTATTGCGTTTGATGGGCTGGCTAATTGGATTTGTAAGTATAGGATTTGGTATTATCGCTCTGACGTTAAATAGTATTGACATGCTCAAGACTTCGTATAATTGGAAAGAGAAGTTATTTGTGTCTATGATCTACGTGATTTTGATTTTTTCGTTTATCGGATTAGCATACACATCACCTTTGAAAATTGCACAATCAGGAGATTTGATTTTCACATTGAAAATGGAGAAAGATTTCAAATGATTTTCTTAAATATTTTATGGGTTGTAGCATGGGCAATTTCATAATATCGCAGTGTTATCTGATGGAACAATTTTCAATTCCAAGAAAATTAGAGCATTCAAAAGACGGTGTCTCTACAATCGTAGACAGATCGCAGCAAAAGTCACTCCTTCATCGAAGAGAAAGTTAAAAAAGCTCTCTGGGAAGGAGAAGAGGTTCAGCACAGATCAGAACCACTGTCTCAGCAAGACCATAGCAAATCTCGATTATGGTGTGTTTGTCATCGAGAAGTTGACTAACATCTCGAAATCAACAAAAACCAAATCTAAAAAAGCTAACAACTGGCTCAGTCGCTGGTCGTTTTCACAGCTGGAATTCTTCTTAGAATACAAGGCAGCTGCTTTAGGAAAGTCTGTAATCTAAGGGTTAGGATACGAAACTTTCTATTTCGTTGTACCAGTTCGAGTCTGGTCAGAGGTGCCATATTCCAAGATAGCTCAATGGTGGAGCAGGTGGCTGTTAACCACCCGGCTGCAGGTTCGAATCCTGCTCTTGGAGCCATTTATTCACGGAGAGTAGCGCAGTGGTAGCGCGTTTGGTTTGGGACCAAAAAGTCGTGAGTTCGATCCTCACCTCTCCGACCACTATCGTTTTCTTAAATCTCTAAACTAAAAGGGAGAAGAAGAATGGCTGATGATGGAGTCTACATTTTGAAAACTGTAGGACCGCAATATCGGGTAATATACAAAATTGCATTTTACGAAATCTATTGGGATGATATTAATTGCACATATACTGAAGATCCAGATGTTATGATTCGAAATGCCAGAGATATGTTTCAGAATTCTAAGGTATTTAAGTCTAAAGAAGATGCTCTTTTGTATGCAGGTAATATAGCAGATGAACATTCTAGTTTAGAGTATGGAATTCAAACTATTAATATCAACAGAACATTTTAAGTAACGATGCGTCTGTAGCTCAGTGGTAGAGCACTTGACTTTTAATCAAGGGGTCATGGGTTCGAACCCCATCAGACGTACCATTATTGGAACAAATTAAATGGATACTTATCAATTAATTAGTGAATCATTAAGTAGTAATATTGTTACCGTTTATCATTTTACTGCAGCATCAAACATTCCAAGTATTAAGAAACATGGACTTGCTCCGGGATTTAATAATCTTCATAAAAAGAGGCTTATTTTCAATCCCGAAATGGTTTTTACATGTGAATGAGAAAGCAAGCCCCGCACTTTAGTGCTGGGGTAACTGACTAAATCAATATGTTCCTGGAATGTTAATTCTTATTCGAACGAGTAATAAGTGGATCCAAAGGAATTTCAGAACTAGTAAAAATGCAACTTATATAATTCAGAAGAACATAAGTTTCGATAAGTATCCAAAGATTATCAGTATTGATGAATTTAAATAGCACCATTAGCTCAGTTGGTTAGAGCGCATCTCTGATAAGGACGAGGTCCTTGGTTCGAATCCAAGATGGTGCACCATTTTGCCGGTGTAGCTCAAATGGCAGAGCACGATATTTGTAATTTCGATGTTGGAGGTTCAATTCCTCTCGCCGGCTCCATTTAGAGAGAACAGCTACATGAATATGACAATGTTAAAGTTGAAGATCTATTATAGATCTAGATTTTGGTTTAAGAAGATTTGTAACTTTTTCGGATATTGTACTTGTGGGTGTCGATTAAATTATACCACCAAAGGAAGAGGGATTTGTCCTAATTGTTCTGTTAAATAGTTAGACGGAGGAACAATGCGATTAGTAAGTAATTTCCATGATTATTATGATGGAGTTATTAGAAACACCACTCATGATACAACCCATACTTTCATCAGAAAAACTGAAAGAATCGGGACTCTAGAAACTAATTATTTGAGCTATTGGTCATTTTCAATCAAAGGCGATGCTGACTATTTGGTCTTTCAAGAGATAGTTGGATTTTGTGGAAAATTATATCCAATGTTAAAAATTACAATTACTCCATTTTCAGCGCATGAGATATCTGGAGAACATTGTGTTTACTCATTAGACTCTTTTGAGAAGATTCTTCCGTTAGAGAAATTAGTTCCCGAAGGAAATTCTCTATCTTATTTTATCCCGATAGGGGAAAGAATTCGAGAATGGTTTTCTGGTATTGTATATCCTAGATGGATGTTGAGATCCCATCAAGTTAATATTTATCAGAATTCAAAACTGCAGAATTTGTTTTTAGATAAGTCTGTTGCATATTTTCATGCTCATGGTGTTCGGGATATCGTTATTGATTCGTATCCTATTTTAAAAGATTTAGAGTTCTATCAAGTTTTTGATTCGTTCACATGTTTTCAAAAAATCGAGCAGTTTTTAACGAATGAATTGGTTAAGCCAGATTTAGTTGATGTGGAAATTTCAGATAAGCTTAAAGCTGAAACTCATGGATTTGATAAATTCTCTTTCAGGAAGGATGCATCTAAGAAATAGTTAATTTCGGGCCCATAGCTCAGTCGGTCAGAGCGGAGGACTCATAATCCTTTGGCCGCAGGTTCAAATCCTGCTGGGCCCACCACCATTCACGGGAGTTCAGATGAGTAGAACATTTAGAAAATCAGAAGGATGGGGAGCCGATTCAACATATACAAAATATGGTCGCGATAAGAAACCATATTACAAACCGCCAAAATGGTTTAAGCGAATGAAACGACAAATTGAAAGAACCAAAATTCGAGATTCAATGAAAAGTGAAGAATATGACAATCTTCCTAAATTTAAAAATAGCGATCAATGGGATTGGAACTGATTTAACAATTTGAGCAATCAATCGATAACGGAGTAGATCAAAACCGATGTGATCGAGGGGCATGTATCTCTTTGTTCGGGAAAGAGATTGTGGCGCATGTGATGGGATTGATTGCTCATTTTTTAGAGTATTCGAAAAATCGATAAATGAAATAGAAAAGGAGTTTGGAAACTTATGACTCAGACAACAACATTGAATTTGATTTTTGATGAAACTGATCCTGCTGGATTTAGAGAAAATTGTAATTACGCATTTATGATGTTCGATAATGGTGAATTTGTATTTGCACAATCGAATCATGAGGTCATCATGAAATCTCGACCTCATCTAACTCCAACGTTCGGCGGAGCCATTCGATATGTTGCAGAAGGATATAAATGGATTCAAAAAGGTTATACTCTGTGGACTGGCTGGCAAATCAAATGCACATCAGAACAAATTCAGTATTTAGAAGATTTTTTGAGTTTTCGAGGATTTGATAGATTGAATGATTCTAAACGAAAAAAGAATAGAAAGTAATCGAATGTTCATTGGATATACTCTCATTTGATTATCGAATTTGTGGCATAGTTAGGGAAATTCGAATAGGAGATAAAATGAATATGATTGAGATTTCATTTAGAGAAGTTCCGCCAATATTATTTTTTGATGAAACGCCATATTGTTTTATCATTTTTAATAGTGGAGAAATCGTATTTTCTAAAGATTATCACGGTGTTATTATTAAATCAAGATCCAACGCGGAACCAATAACAGGAGGCTGTATTCAAATCAAGAATAAAACATATTCTTTGATTTCTATTGGGTTTACTGATTATAACGGACTTCATGTTTATTTCGATGAAAACCATGATAAATATTTAGAAATTTTTATGAAATTCCACAATATTTTTAAAGTGGATAATAAGAAGAAATTTTGTGGAAACAAAAAGTGTAAGTGTCATGAATGAAATAGATGATAGATTTTCTGAAAATTTTGATAAAATTAGAAATCTTAGAAAATTAACAATGGAGATTATTGATATTTTAGAATCTAAAGAATCAATAGTTTCTGTTCGATTGATAAATATGGTTAAAGAACAGCAAAACGAGATTGAAAGATTGGCTCATTCATTGAATATGCTATATGTCATCGAGAAATCAAATGAGTAGAATAGTTACAAAAAAAGGAGATGGTGGTCAAACTGATTGGTTTGGAAAGACTGTCTCTAAATCAGATCTTTATATTGAATACGCAGGGCAGCTTGATACTTTAGAGTCTTATCTTGAGTTATTGCGTTTCAAATTAGAGCAAGAATCTAAGAGAAAAGTTTGTTTTCCTAGATCTTTGATTAATGAACTTAATGATATCTTATATGCTCTTCATTGGTCTTATAATTTTTACTTGCCTTTGGATGAGAGAATTTCAAATCTTGAGAATTGGATAGAAGGTTATACTAAAGATGAACCAGAATCAGATTTTATCAGTCTTGGTGACCCTAAACCGAATTCTGAGATAAGTCTATTGTACAATATATGTCGAACGATATGTAGAACTTGTGAGCGGACAACTGTTCGGCTGGTAGAGAGGGAGGATGAGCCTTCGTCGTATATTTTAGGAAAGGTTAAATATCTTAATCGTCTTTCTGATTATTTATATGTGGCGATGAAAGTAGTTGATACTTAAAATGAGGAGCAAGTCTGATGGCATTGGTAATGGTTTTGAATGATGGAGAAACATTTTCTGATCTTGCTGGATGTATGATTATTGATGTTCCAGATGATTGGTCTGTTGATAAAATTGAAGATGAACTTGATAATTATAATACAATAGAACAGGACCCTGATTTTAAAGAAATTGGAACATTTGGTGAAAATCCTAAAATTGAAAACGATTCAATTTCTTTTCAATTGTGAACAAACTAAAAGTAAACAGTGTTAACAATAAAAGTGGAGAATGTGTCTGAATGACAGAAGTTGATATTCTTCGGATGAAAAGAAGAAATCTTCAAGTTGAAGCAAAACGGCTAGAAGAAAAACTTTACATGTTGAAAGAAGAAATGAGAAAAATGGATTCTCGGATTAATGTTCTAATAACAGAAAATTCGTCTAATTTTTCAGTTCTTTCAAGTATTTTGAAGTGATGATTTTAAGGAGAAGTTGACCCCAGTGGGGCGGGGCCTGGTCTTGAAAACCAGTAGGCTTAATAGGTCGTGGAGGTTCGAGTCCTCTCTTCTCCGCCATGTTTGAATCATCGTGAAGGTGATAATTGGAATCGAATCATATTAGTATTTTCAAGTG
>JGI24709J26583_10003352_pt1 | contig 12683 bp, 9 predicted proteins | sample BioPla2DNA1_FD_26583 | JGI IMG/M metagenome (IMG submission 26583) | reverse complement strand
TAAACGAAATGTTTGAGAAAATCGCTTCCCCCTAGGGGGAAGCAGCTGATGGCTTAACAATATTTACAAGATTGGTTACACAAAACTATTGACACTACCTTTTAGATTGAAAAAATCTATGTATTTTGCAATTTTGTTGTATTGGCAAGATACTATATAATTAAGTTCGTAATTGTCATGCTTATAGGATACATTATGTAACGTTTCTAGAAAACTGTCATATAATTTCGATCAGAAATAAGTACTTGATAGCAATAAAAATTTTCATTTTTTAAAGAAAGCCACAGCCACAGCTCCGGGACCTGCATGCGTTCCTATTACTGAGCCTATTGTAGTATAGCGAACTTCATCAAGCTCATTTTCCCAAAGGGGTCTGCTGTCTTCTATATATTTAAGCAGTAGCGCATCTGATAAACCGGTATAGCCAAGCATGGCAGGTTTAGAAAAATCAACGCCGCCGGCTTTTTCAATTTCTTGAACCAAGAGGTTGTTACCGCGCTTAGAGCCCATTGCTTTGCCTAGCAGGTTAATTTTACCGCCAATTACAGAAAGAACCGGCTTTATGTTGAGGACAGAGCCTGCAAAAGCTACACTTTTTGAAAGGCGCCCGCCTTTTTTAAGGTATTCAAGTGTGTCAACCAAGGCAACGATTACGATTTTCTTTTTATCTTTTTCTATTTTTTCTACAACAGTTTTTATATCCATACCTTGGTCTATGTATCTAAAGGCAAGCTCTGTTAGTATGCCTGCGCCTATGGCAGCTGTTTCGCTATCTATAACAAAAACATTTTCATAGTCCTGTGCAGCAATAATGGCGCTTTGATAGGTACCTGAAAGAACAGATGATAATGTAATTACAATACAGGCTTCATTTGCCTCTTTAGCAAGCTTAAACTCCTTAACAAAGGCAGCCGGTGTTGCTTGACTGGTGGTTGGAAGTACTTCGGTTTCCACTAATTTTTTGTAAAAGGTATTATGGTCAATAGTAATGCCATCTAAATATTCTTCATCATCAAAGTGTACGGTAAGGGGGACAGCCTTTACTCGCTTTTTATATTCTGGCATTAGGTCTGCTGTTGAATCTACAATCATTCTAATTTTCATTATTACTGCTCCTTTTTATAATAATTAATCTTTAAGGCTAAACTAAACTTTGTTAGCTTTAAAAGTAGCAAACATAGACTGTGCTCTAACATACTCAAACTAATTATTTAAGTTATTAGCTATAGTATCTAAGCTATCACTTATGGTAGACAGACTGCGATAAAAGACAGTACGATCCTCTTTTGTAATACCGGTACCTACCTCGTCCAAAATTTTATTAATCTTATTGATAATTTCTTTTCCGACGTTTCGCCCCTTATCGGTCAAAAAAAAGGGACTTTTATAGCGTTTTTCGTGTTGCGAATCGCATATTAGATAACCATTCTTTTCCAGATAATCAAGAGAGCGGGAGATTGCCGCCTTGTCTTCTTCGCAGCGTTCACATAGTTCAGTAGCGGTTAGTCCATTAGTTTTATAAAGATAGTATAGGCAGGATATATGTGAAGCTTTAAGGTTAAATGCAGCAATTTCCTGGTTTTTTATCTTACGAATATTACGGCTTATTCGGTTTATTAGCACTGTAAAAGCCTCAAAACGTTCTTGCATAATAGACCTCTCTCAAAACTTGTTGATAAATCAACAGGCGGATTATAACATAGTCTTGTTATTAAATCAACAACTTAATTTAATTATAAATAGAACGCATTTTAGAGCGTAAACGAAAAAAATCTGACTGCCTTTGTTGCTTACTGTATATATGGTGCGTGCTTTATACTAATGTTCCTTATGTCCACCCTATACCACGCTATTCAACATAAAAAAGTAAAGTCTATTTTGAGAATATTTGACCATATATCCATTTATTACTTTATAGCTGGTAGCTTTACTCCACCTATTCTTTTATTGACTGATGGCTGGAAAAGAATAATTTTCCTTGTGCTTATGTGGTCTATAGCTATTTCAGGTACCATATACAAAGTTGCCATCAAAAAAAAGATGGATAAATATAACGGACTTTCTACTGTGCTGTATATAACCATGGGTTGGATGGCTATGTTTTTAATTAAGCCGATTATGTATCACCGGTACTGGCAGTTTGGAGTGCTTATGTTTATAGGCGGTCTATTATATACCCTTGGGACGCTGTTTTATAAATCGAAAAAGCTGAAATATAATCACATTATACGGCATTTATTTGTTTTATCTGCTGCGGTAGTTCATTTTAGGGCTTTTATTAAATATTTGTAAGTGGTCTATGAGTTGGTATTTTCTTGAGTTTTATTAATCTCTATTATATATGTAAATGCATCGATTTGCTCTCCTTTATGCGGGTAGTTCTATGGCTGATTCTTTTGCAGCTTCAATCAAACAATCAAGCGCTTTTATAATTTGCTCTTCTCTGTGTTCGCTAATCACGCAGAAACGAAGCCTAGCCTTACCTTTGGGTACAGCTGGGAACACGGCGGGCGGTACAAATATTCCTTTATGGCGAAGTATATTTGATAGAAGGAAGGCGTTCTCATCACTACCTACAAGAATCGGTATAATAGCAGTTTCTCCAGCCAGGCAGGTATTAAGCCCACGCTTGTGTGCTTCTTCAACAAATATCTTAATATTGCGTTGTAGGGATTGAATGATAGACTTATCGTTGCGTAAGAGACGTATACCTGCCAATGTACCTGCTGCAAGCGGCGGTGAAATACCAACTGAAAAAACAAAACCGGGCAGATTATAGCGTAGATATGTGATAAGATTTTTGGAACCTGCGAGGTAGCCTCCGCAGGTACCTAGCCCCTTTGACAGGGTGCCCATTTTTATATCTATATCCCCGGGCTTAAGACCAAAGTATTCATCTACACCGCCGCCTGTTTCACCTATTACACAGGCAGAATGTGCCTCATCAACCAGCAGAAAGCAGCCGTATTCCTTTTTAATCTTTACAAAGGCTGGTACATTAGCTATATCTCCGTCCATTGAATAAGCGCCCTCTATTACTATTAGCACTTTTTGAAATTTGTTTCGCAAGGATTTAAGCATACTTTCAAGTGCATCAGGGTCATCATGGGGGAAGGGCTTAGCGGTAGCACCGCTTAGTTTGCAGCCTTGGTTGATGGAATTATGGGCTAGCGCATCATATAGTATTAGGTCGTTTTTGCCGCAGAAGTTGCCAACGAAGGTAACATTTGTTGCATGACCGCTTACTAGTACAAGTGCATCCTCAGTTCTTTTCCATTCTGCGATTTCACGCTCTAACTCCTGATATAGGCTTTTTTCACCGGCTAGAAGCCTTGAACCTGAGGCGGATGTGCCGTATTTATCTATGGCTGCTTTGGCTGCTTTATTTACTTCAGGACGACCTGACATACTAACATAGTTGTAAGAACCAAAGTTTAGGGTTTCTACCCCGTCCATAAGAGAAACATCTTTAAGCGCACTGTCATGGCGAATGAAATAAGGATTTTCTTGTCTAGTACCTATGAGAGCCTGCTCGCGCAAAGCAAATGCCTTATACTCTGGGCTGTCCTCAAATCGTGTAATGGGGACAACCTCTTCACTAATTGTAGCTTTTGGTTTGCTACTTTCGCCCTTAAGGTGTGCGCTTATAATATCTGCAAGTGCGTTTACGCTCACGCACTGGTTGTATTCCTCAGTTGGAATAAGCACTGAGAACATATCTTCAACTTTAATGGAAACAGATAACACCTGCAGGCTATCTCCGCCCAAATCGCTAATAAAATGAGAATCGTCTAATATTTGTTCCGTAGGAATTTCAAGCACTTGTGCATATATACTGCGAACCTTGCTCTTAATTTCATCCCTGCTTAGATCTTTGGAACTAGTTACTTCGCTTTCGCTTACTATGGGCTGTTCTAAATTTTTTAGGCTCATATCGCGATAGGGGATACGGCGGTTTTCAATAGCGTCCTTAAGCGCCAAGCGTTTAACTTTTATGCCGCTTGCAGTTGCAAAACGCTCTGAGGTTACAAGTACGCGCGTTATTTTTTTCATAACAGGCAAACGTCCATTAAGGCGGCTTATCTGCTGCATAAGCTGGGTTAAAAAGTCACTATCTTGGTAATATTCACCAACATTCAGTACAAGCGTGATGTCTTCATATGCAAGGCTGGTTTTTCTGCGGTGCTTAGCTCGTTTGGCGTCAGTGCTGCGGATACCCAGAACGCTGAATTGTTCCACGCCCTCAAGCAGACCGAAATAATCCTCAATTTCATCAGGGTAAATATTTTCACCGGATTCGTTTATTATTACATCCTTGCTGCGGCCTTCAACATACATACGCATGCCTCGTTCAAGGCGAACAATATCCCCTGTACGGTACCAACCGAGTTCATCTGTATCAGGGCAAGAAAGCTTACCGTTTTTAAGCCTTCCTGTATGTATACTACTCCCGCGGATTAGCATTTCTCCGGTATTAGCTTGTTTACCGCTCGGGATTACTTTATATTCAACGCTTGAAAAAGGCCTGCCAACAGAACCCGATGTACGGGTATGCAGATTCATACCTGTTTCCACGCTAGTGATGGCGGTTTCCGTCATTCCAAAGCCGCACACGGTATAGTAGCCAAGTGCTGCAATATTACGCATATGCTCGCGTGGCGTATGGCTGCCGCCCAGTATTACGCAGTTTACATCCGGTCCAAGTAGCTGATCTACCACAGACTTAAAAAGCACATTCCTAGCAAAATCCATGCCAAATCTGGGAGCAATACTTTGAATAGCAAGGGAAATGCCTTTAAGTGTTTTAAAGGCAAAGCGTTTTATTGGCTTTTCCTTAGCCACTTTTTTATTAAGACCTATTGAAAGGGAATTAGCAAGCAGGGGTACTGCACAAAGGAAGTTCACCTTAAAGCGGCGCATAGCGCTTAAAATGGTTTCAGGCGCGCGGTCTTTAATATATACGCTTTCATAGCCAACAAAATTACACCACATCATGCATACCATAAAACCAAATATATGGTGGAAGGGTAAAAAGGCTAGGTTGCGCTGCATATGAGAATTTACAATGCGCGGGTTGGCTTTATGCAAGAGATCGGAGTTTAACACCTGTTCGCATAAGGCTTTTTGTTCATATACATATATACGGCTGGTTTCAGTGGTACCTGATGTGCACAGCGCTACCATATTAGCCCAAGGCACATTAGCATCAGGAGTAGCATCTGGTGCGCTAAAAACATCTTCCGCCTTTATTTGAATAATATCCAAAGGAAGTTGCTGTTTGTTTTTGCTTATTAGACCCACAGCCCCGCCTTGCTTTAACAGGTAGGTAGTCATTGTATCGTTTAGATTGGCATCAATAAGCAAGGGTTGATAACCAGTCTGTACAAGTGCCCAGAACACAGCGTACCATTCCTTGCAGGTATCAAGCTGTAAGGCCACAAATTTGTCCTGGCTTTCCCGGCCAAGCACCTTTATAAGGTAAACAGACCATGATTTTATCATGTAGTCATACTGCTCAAAGGTAATGGTTTTTTCCTCATCGTTCTCTAGGTAATGGGCGGCAATGCGTTTTGGGTTTTCATTTGTGAGGGCGTATATGTTTTTTAGCGTCATGTCCGACCGCAGCGCTTGGCAGCGGGCGGCTATATCGGTGTACAATTCCATATTGTATAGCCTCCTAATGCTCATTTGGATAGGTAATAGAAAATTTCTATTTACCTATAATGTCAATCTTTTCCGGTTAGGAAAAGCAAGCACATTTTAATCAATTTAATCGGGTTAAACAAGTTTATATGAAATAATCCTGAAAAAGTACAGTAATAATACTAGTGGTATCTAGTCTGGTTAGGCAGAGCAAACTACCAAAAAATATTGAAGTAGGGTATAATAATAAAAGGTGGGTTTTAGCTTTAGGTAAATATAAGCGGATTGTGTAAAATTTCTATAAATTTATCAAGGAAGTTTTTTAGCCAAAGCCAAACACCGCAAAATACATATCTTAAAAGTTTTTCTGGTAATGAATAAGAACATTTATTATTTAAAATGGAGAAGAAATATTGATTAAAGTTAAAGGTAAGCACAACACAGCACTGGTATTAACAACAGTTTTAGAACCTCAGGCAGAAGCGCAGATAAAAGCCGTTTGTGACCAGCAAGCTTTTGCTGATAGCAAAATCCGTATTATGCCGGATGTACACGCAGGCATTGGTTGCACAATCGGCACCACTATGACTATAACAGATAAAATAGTGCCTGGCATGGTAGGTGTTGATATTGGCTGCGGCATAGAAACCGTAGAAATAACGCATAAAAACTTAGATTTTGATCGTCTGGATTATCTAATTAGAAAGCGTATACCATCAGGTAGAGATGTGCGAGATGCTCCCCACCCCTTGCATGAGCAGGCGGATTTAGACAGCCTTCGCTGCCGCGAAAAGGTAAACCTAAATAGGGCGCGCCATAGCATTGGTACGCTCGGCGGCGGAAACCATTTTATAGAAATTGCTCAGGATGAGGAAGGCGGGATTTATGCAGTTGTTCATTCCGGCAGCCGCCACATTGGGCATGAGGTTGCCACATACTACCAGCGTGAGGCAGTTAAGCAATTAAGCGGCACTAGCAAAGCTCAACTAGGTGAGCTTATGGCGGAATTAAAAGCACAAGGCAGGGAAAGGGAGATTGCCCCAACATTAAAACGNCTAAAAAAAGATGAANGNAGAAAGCTGCCCGTTCCACGGGATTTAGCTTATGTAGAAGGGCAGCTCATGGCAGATTATTTGCACGATATGGCAATAATACAGCGTTTTGCTGTGTTAAACCGTAAGGCAATGGTGGATATTCTGTTTGATGGCATGAGCTGGGAGGAAAAATCCCGCTTTACTACAATACATAATTATGTGGAGATAGGCAGTATGCTGCTAAGAAAAGGCGCAGTATCAGCTAAAGCGGGGGAAAAGCTGCTAATACCAATTAACATGAGGGACGGCAGCCTAATATGTGAAGGCCTTGGCAATCCGGATTGGAATTATTCCGCCCCCCACGGAGCAGGCAGGCTTATGAGCCGCCGGGCAGCATTCAGCAACCTTAACCTTAAAGAGTACAAGGCGCAGATGGAGGGCATATTTACCACATCCATAAACCGCGATACTTTGGACGAAGCGCCTATGGCATACAAGAGTATAGATTTTATTATGCAGTCAATCACGCCTACCGCTAAAATACTGCATCAGATTAAACCCCTTTACAATTTCAAGGCAAGCGAATAGCAATAGAATTTCAGTAATTTAATTACCATATACAGAATATGATAGGTAAAAAATCTTACATAAAAATTAAGCCCTAGGGTTAGTAGTGTATTTAGATCTTTGAAATAGGTTACGAATCCTAATGTGTACATAAATATGTGTTTCACACATTACCCACAAACACATACTTCAGGTGCAGTCTTGCAATTTCTGCAAGGTTAAACAGCGCTTGCTTATCCGTAGGCGTATCAAGCGCCTTATAGCGGGGAAAATAGCGGCTTAAGTGAAGGGGTATATCTGGGCTTATACCTGCAAGCCAGCGGGCGAGGGCGTCTATTTCTTCTGTGCTATCATTTTGACCCGGAACAACAAGTGTGGTTATTTCTACATGAACTGTTTTGCAGGCTTCTTGTATAAAGGCTTTCACGGTATCAAAATCACCGCCAAGTTTGCGGTACCAGCTATCACTAAAGCCTTTTAAATCTATATTGAAAGCGTCTACCTTTTTTATAACATTACCCACTGCGTCAATGCAGAAGTTGCCGTTTGTAATTACTACGGTTTTAAGCTCTTTAACTTTAAGTATATCAGCGCAATCTGATATAAACTCCAAATTAAGCATAGGTTCATTATAGGTGAAAGCTATGCCTATATTGCCTTTTGGCACAAGCTCTATAGCTAAGGCACACAGTTCCTCTGGGCTAAATTCCTGCCAACGGCTGTCATCAGTACCCGCCCTAGATATGCCATAGTTCTGGCAGAAATAGCAGCTCATATTACAACCAAAGCTGCCAACGGATAAAATTCGCTTTCCGGGGTGAAACATAGAAAGGGGCTTTTTCTCTATAGGGTCAAGTGCAAGTGAGGTAAGTTTGCCATAGCTTAGGGGCTTAGATACGTTGCCCTTCATAACCCGCGCATTGCAGTAGCCAATTTGTCCTTCCTCAAGTTGGCAGTGCCTAGGACAAAGGTGACACTGGTTCATGTATGCCGCACCACTTTAAAACGTTCAAGCGTAAAACTTTCATGCGGGGCTATGTCCGCCTTCTGGCGTGCTATATCAACCTGCTCTTCCACAGTGTCTACGCCACCTATATTAGGCAGCAGCAGACCCCGTTTATTCCCACGGCTTACTATAACACCGTATGTTTTAACATCAAGCGTACGCATATCAATTACGGGCTCGGGCGTTTCAAGCACATCTACTGAACATACGATATCAGGCAGCTCATCCGCATTAATTGGCGGAAACCTAGGGTCACGGAAGGCGGCGCTTATGGCGTTCATAATAATCTCCTCCGCCAAGCTATTCCGAATGGGGCTTATTGTGCCTATGCAGCCGCGCAGATTGCCATTTTTATATAGCGTAACAAATGCGCCTGCTTGCCTGTTTGTCAACTCCTCGGGTAACCCATCAGGTATTTGCATGGGCTTTCCTGTTTTAAGGTAATGGGTGTAGGATTGCACCGCTAGGCGCACATAAGGACTTTGCATTATATCACTCCTGTTTATTAATAAAGTGTCGGCTTTTATCGGGCTCTATAGGCGTAAATATGCCAACGCCATAGCCTACACCTGTAATACCTTGGTAAGAAAGCATATCTGCCTCTACCTTAGTGCCATCAAAGGCACCTGCCATAATCAAAAAGCTGCGTTGACCACATTCTCCGGCTTTTTCGCAGAAATCTTCAGGCATAGCAAGCAGTTCATCAAATGCTGCCCTGCCCATGATATCCATTATTTTAGAGTCATACTCAGGTCCTTCAGGTCTGAAACCATAGGGACCATCTGCTTGGACATAGTGGGACAAATCCCCACTTGCAACAATACATACCATGCGGGATAGTTTCTCTGCCGCATCACTTATTAGCATACCTAGGCGGTAGTGGGTTTCGAAGGATAGACCGGAAAGCCCTATCCGTACAAACTCACAAGGCAAAGGATTGCTCATAGAATGTATTAAAAAGTGTAGGGGCACAAGAAAACCATGGTCAAGGGCAGGTTGCCACTCTCCTAGTGTACCGGCGGCAATTTCATTAGCTGAAGCCAGCTTTTCTATCTCATAAACCAGAGCCTTATCATATGTTACTTCATACTTAGCATGGTGCGCGCCAAAGCGACCGAAATCTCCCTTAGCGCCAACTCCGGGAGATATGTGTATATAATCCTGATACATTACGCTGTGAGGGGTGATAATTACTACCGTGTCAGGCTTCCATGCAGCAATACTTTCCGCTACCTTTACATAGGCGCGGGTGGTTTCTTCAATCTGCGCTTCGCCGCCTCTGCCAACTGCGGGTATTATAAGTGGCGGGTGCGGCACCATAACAGCCCCTAGAATTGCCATTTGCTACCTCCTTTGTCTATCGTTTTATTTATTATAACATATCGTACAACGCCTGCCTAATTATGATTATGGGTCTTTATAGAAGATTTGTTTGTGGCTTTTCAGTTAAAAAATATTCTTTAAAAGATCTAAGCAAAAATTCACCTGATTTATACGGGTTTTTTTACACAAATCCAATACTAACTCAGTATACTATGGTTAATTGGTAGTGAATTTATTTTTTATTTTAGATTATGAGATTTAGTATAAAGGGGAATGACATATTCTATTTTTCTTCAACAGGAAACAGCGTATATATTGCGAAAAGTATAAAGGCAGTGCTAGGCGGAGAAATCCGTTATATTCCAATATTTTCTGGAAATGTTGATACATATGACAAGATAATAATAGTTTATCCCGTATATAGCTACGGACTGCCTATACCGGCATACGATTTTATTGCCGGAATGAGCACTCAAAAGCCAATAAATATAGCTGCTATTGTATGCACAAATAACAGTTGCACATTAATGAAACTAAGTGTTTTTATGTTGTTACCGGTTTTTTTGTAAAAGTTAGTCAAAGCAAAAAAGTCCCCCACTTGTAGATATTATTATATCAAACGAGTGGGGCATAGTTAAATACAACGTACTCTTAAAAGCAATTACATTAAGACATTAAATGTTCCTTTAGGAAGGCTGCGACTTGTGGATAACAATCCAGACGGTTTTCCAGCTTTGCTAGTCCATGCCCTTCGTCAGGATAGCAGAGGAATTTAACTGCAATGCCTCTAGATTTTAGGCTTCCTACTATTTGTTCCGCTTCGCTCAGCGGCACTCTTGGGTCATTAGCGCCATGCACCACCATCAAAGGAGTGATTATTCGGTCAGCCTTATGTATGGGAGAAACACGACGCAAGATCTCCCTATCGTTGGCTAAGCTGCCATATTCACTTTCACGGTGAGCTCGCCTGTATTCTGCGGTGTTTTCTAAGAAAGTTTCTAGGTTAGACATACCCACCGTGTCAACGGCAGCAGAAAATAGCTTGGGATACTCGGTTATACCGGAAAGCGTCATAAAGCCTCCATAACTTGCGCCCATTATGCCCATTTTGCTTGGCTGAGCAATACCGGTTTTAACTAGGTGTTCTGCTAGCGCCGCAACATCTGCAATGCTATCAAGGCGTTTTTCTTTATCATCTAAATGATGATAGCGCTTACCATATCCAGTAGAGCCGCGTACATTAGGTGCAACAATGGTGAAGCCTTCATTTATGAGGTATGCAAGCAGTGGCTCATATGTTGGCCACTCCTGTCCTTCAGGACCGCCGTGTATATCAAACACCACAGGGGCGCCCGCCTCAGTGCCAGGTTTTCGGTAGAGCCAGTAGGGTACAGATAATCCATCAAAAGAGGAAAAACGATGTAGTTCCGGCTCAATCAACATATCGGGACTTAGTCCAGCCCAAAGTGTGGGTGTGAGGCAGCATAAAGCATCATTATCAATATCAAGCATCCAGACATTACCCGGACGCTTTACACTCATTAGTGGAAAGATTAGTCTGTGTCCAGGTCCACTAAAATTAAAGCCATAAAACGATGGTATTACGCCCTGTGGCGGCTTAGGAGTATTAACCTCACCTCCAAGGTTCAGGTCAAATACTTTCAAACAGAAATATCCATCCTCATTAACGTTAACTGCAAGATAACGACCATCATCTGATAAGGCTAGCCCTGATGCGTCCCAGTCAGGTTCATAAAAGCGGCTAAGNGTATGGGTATCAAGGTCATAATGAGCAACATAGCAAAAATCATCATCCCAGTCGGTTATTAGGNAAAATCCTTTGCTATCAGGTGTCCAGCAAGGGTTTTTATACTGTGCAAAGCTTCCCTCTGGGTGGATGCGGTGAGNCAAACNACTCTCAAAGTCAAGCATCCATAANTAGTTTTCTGATATACCGTTCATCTTGTTGTATAAAAGGTAACGACCATCAGGAGAAAGAGCGGCAGGAATATTATAGTTATCTTGATTTTCAAGTAAAATTTCAGTTTTACCATTGGCAATGTTNATTTTTACAAGGTCATAATTGGCTGGGTTGCGTGCGTTTGATGANGCAACTATATATTCGTTACCCGGAAGAACGCCACCAAAGGCGAAACGTGCAGCAGGATTATTCGTTAAATTATGGTTTTCTCCACTGTCAATATCAATTGAGAAAATTTGCACCTGTTCGTTGCCGCCAACATCGCTTGAAAAAAAGGCGGTACGACCTGCCATTTCAGGAGAAATCTGCCATACACGGTCTTTAAGAAATGTAAGTTGCACTACCTGTCCTGTTGAAAGAAGTTTTTTATATATTTGGTTAATTCCGCTTTCATCTGAAATGTATATCAATGTATTTTCATCGGCCATAAAACCACTGTGCGATACGCTGATTTTAAAATAATCTTCTATTTTTGGCATTTATTAGGCTCCTTTTTGGCTTAAGAAGGGAGAGGGCATTTACCCTCTCCCGATCAATTAATTATTATCAGTCATCAATCCAAGNTAGCGAGTAATTGCNACTACGTACNAGGTTACGNGCTTCTGTATCGCCAGCCGGGAGATTCTTGATGTTATTGCGAACTGTGAATAGAGTGCCGTTCTCATTGGTAAACACCATAGGTAGATCTTCAGATATGATAGCTTGAATTTCCTTATAAATGGGCGCACGTACATCCAAGTCGCCAGAGAGCACGCCTTCATGGAGCAGCTCATCAATACGGGGGNTGTTATAGAAACCCATATTGTTGCCGCCGCTGGAGTGTATACGGTGACGGATGCCGCCGATATCAGGCCCCTGATAGCCGGCAAGCATAGTTACATGGAAATTATGGTCTTTCTTGACCTTTTCTACCCAAGCTGAGTATTCCAAGGTATTGATTTTGAGATCTATACCAGCTTCTTTAAGGTTAGCTTGGGCAACAACAAGGGCATCCTCAAANCCGGAGAATACATCAATTTCAGCAGTANTATAAATGCCGTTTGCATCAGCCGTATATCCACATTCTTCAACTAGTTTACGTGCCTCCTCTATGTTTTGGGCAGGGATCTTTGCATCCTCATTAAGTGCC
>JGI24709J26583_10003344_pt1 | contig 12703 bp, 12 predicted proteins | sample BioPla2DNA1_FD_26583 | JGI IMG/M metagenome (IMG submission 26583) | reverse complement strand
GGTTCAGGGGAATCGGGATCGGGTACGGTATCGGGCGGAGAATCCGGTTCAGAGCCGGAAGGCGGGGTGGAATCCGGCGGATTGGTTGAGCCGGATCCCTGTTCCGAGTCGGGAGCTGTGTAAAGGGTATAGCTGCCGGTCATATAACCGTCAACAATTTCGGGAATGATATCCGATAGACTGCCGTCTTTGAAAAACAGTCTCCCGTTTTCTCCGATATTACCCGTGTACTTTATAATCTCCTTATTTTCGACCCTCGATTCAACATATTCGACAGTATCCGTGCTTGTCGGCGTCGGAGGCGTGGATGTATCCGGGGGAGGGGTTGGAGGCGAGCTGGGTTCGGGTCTGCCTGCATCGGGATTTCCGGTGTTTCCGAACAGAGGATCGTCTTTAGAAGCGTCTATCTCTTTGGATGACACAATCTTTTCTTCAATATTTTCAATTTCGGCAAACAGTACCTTGTCTCTGACTTCGACATCGATGGAATCGGGAGTGATAAACCCGTCCATAGGTATCATTTCCACCTTATAGTTACCGCCGTCAATATTGCTCAGGTATATTCTGCCGTCAAGATCATCATCAATATAGCTTTGAACTTCGTCTGTGGGATCGGTTATATTTACCTCAAACTTGTGCCCGGGTATCGGCAAACCGTCCGAATCCAATATTCTCACGCTCAGATCCTTCTCAACAGACACTCCTTTTAGGGTAACAGGCAACGGCTCTGAAGTCAGTTCCTTATTATCCGCCTTAAATTCGGTACCGTTTATCTTGCGCATTCCGGAGTAGTTGATAGATGAAGCCCCGGAAAGTGCTCTGCCTGTAGTGAAACCGCTGTAATAAAAGATGGAGGAAGTGAGAAAAAACAGCAGCATCAATATTGAAACATAACCCAACATCCGCTTTTTTCTGGGAATTCTGGCGGGCTCGATTATATAAATATCCCTCTCAATTCTGGACAATATTCCCTTTGGAAGAGATTTTTTTTCTGTTTTTTGAGCAGGATCATTACTCTGAGAGGTGTCCGCTACATCGGAAATGTCAACCAAATCCTCCGAAGTAAGTTCATCCGCTTTTTTCAAGTTTTCCGTATTTTCCATAATATATAATTCCGAAATCTCAAATATTTAATAAAAACAGTATTGTCTGTAAAGTGTATCACCTTTCATTTAATATGTAAATACTTTAATATCAATAATCTATAATGTAATTTCATGTAAAACCGCTCTTTCGCTTTCCGAAGATAAAAAAACACTGTAATTCTTTAAAAAATCAAGCCTTGTGAGAAAGACGCCGTCGACATTCTTTTTAAATCTTCCGTCGGAAATTACCGAAAAACTGTCGAGACCGAAAGACAGACCCTGACCGATATATTTGACATAGCTTTCTTTTGCCGACCAAATGTCAAAAAAGGCAAGCTCGCCTTTTTGTTTAACAAAGCTGTACTCCGAAGGGCTGAAAAACCTTTTCGCAATTCTGATGTAGTTGTGTTTTCTATGCACCTGAATGTCAAAACCCACCTTGTTTCGGGAAAAAGCAACACCGACATAATCACCGCTGTGGGAAAGGGAGAAAAACAAATCGTCCCTTTCGCTGAAAAACGGTTTTCCGCGGCTGTTTCTGATAATTTTATCGGGCGACTCTAAAGAAAATTCATTACAATATTTATTTGCCATAGAAAATACCAGTTCCTCTGAACCGGTATAATCATCGACATCAATTATGTATACCTTTACAATGTTCATAAATGGCAACCTTTTGAGAAGCTGTCGGGGTTTGACGCTTTTTAAACATAGTGGTATTATCGCGCATAAGATATCTGCAGTTTATTGGAGAAAAAGATGATATTTCAGTTTATAGCTATCGGCGTGGGACTCTCGATGGATGCGTTTGCCGCATCTATGTGCAAAGGTCTCTCCATGAATGAAATAAACCACAAAAGAGCTGTTGCGATTGCGGGTTTTTTTGGCATATCGCAGGCTATTATGCCTGTTTTGGGGTGGGTTTTGGGTATTAATTTCATCTCATTTATTTCGCCGATAGATCATTGGATCGCTTTTGGGCTTCTGGGAGCTGTCGGAGCAAAAATGATAGCGGATAGCTTTAAAACCGAAAAGGAAGAAACAAAATGTGAAGAAAAATTCAGTTATCTCGAGTTGTTTTTACTTGCTGTGGCGACAAGCATTGATGCGCTTGTTGTCGGGCTGTCTTTCGGCATCTTGGGCTCGCCGATCGCTATTGCTTCGATAGTTATAGGGGTTACGACCTTTTCGATATCTTTTGCAGGCGTCTATATAGGGTATTATATCGGAGGGAAGTTCAGAAAAGTCGCTGGAATAATCGGAGGTAGCGCACTTATATTGATAGGGTTGCAGATACTTCTGCAGCACCTTGAGATAATATAAAACAAAAACGGGGTGCCGGCACCTGCCTGTAGGCTGCTAACGGAACCTGCCCGTATTTGAATATTTGCGCCTTGCTCTCGGGGGACCTAAAATTTCGGATAATATTATCCCTTCCCTGAGGGTATTTTTGTCCGGTTTTTTAAATCGGATTTGCGTTTCTTTAGCTTCTTCGGGAACAACACCGGGACTCAAACCTCCTTCGAGGGAAGTGCCTTCATGTGACCCCTTTCCCTCTAATGAATCGTATTCCTCAAAAATGGTCATACCCTCAAGAGAACCGCCGTGTTCCGAAAGACCTCTTCCCTCTTCAGAAGACTTACTCCCGACTTCAACTTGACCACCCTCTTCGTAAAGGTAGCTTTCTTTCTCTCCGTAAAAATCTTCAAAGAGTATCTTTTGCATTACTTAGGCCTTTGATCAGCGGGCAAGTTATCCTGTTTGGCTGAACTTTCGGAAATGGACTTTCTCATTTCGGTGTCCGACATGATATTCTGCATATTGTAGTAGTCCAAAACACCGAGATTTCCGTCAACAAGAGCTTTGGATATTGCTTTCGGAACCTCTGCTTCAGCTTCCACAACCTTGGCACGCATTTCGATGACCTGCGCTTTCATTTCCTGTTCTCTCGCAACCGCCATTGCTCTGCGCTCTTCCGCTTTCGCCTGTGCTATTCTCTTGTCCGCTTCCGCCTGATCGGTTTGCAGCTGCGCGCCCACATTTCGGCCGACATCGACATCGGCTATGTCGATGGACAGAATTTCAAATGCCGTACCCGCCTGCAATCCCTTGGCAAGAACTATTTCGGAGATTTTGTCCGGGTTCTCAAGAACTTCTTCGTGTGTTTCCGAAGAACCTATGGTGGTAACTATTCCTTCACCGACCCTCGCTATGATTGTCTGTTCACCGGCACCGCCGACAAGCCGGTCGATATCCGCCCTGACGGTTACCTTGGCCTTTGCTCGAAGTTCAATGCCGTTTTTGGCGATAGCGGCAATAATGGGCGTTTCAATAACTTTGGGATTTACGCTCATCTGAACCGCCTCCAAAACATCCCTGCCGGCAAGGTCGATGGCGGCAGCCCTCTCAAACTCCAGAGGGATATTTGCCCTTTGCGCGGCTATGAGGGAATTGACGACTCTGTCAATATTTCCTCCTGCAAGGTAGTGGGCTTCAAGTTTATCGATCGGGACGCTGAGTCCCGCCTTCGTCGCTTTAATGAGCGGATTTACTATCCTAGAAGGAATAACTCTTCGAAGGCGCATTCCGATAAGAGTTACAATGCTTATTTTAACTCCCGATGCCACGGCGCTTATCCACAATCCTAAAGGAACAAAACTGAAGAACAGCGATAAAAAAATAATTATCGGAACAACGATGGTCAACAAGCCTGAAATGTTTTCAAAATCCATAATTTACTCCTGTTTTATATTTCCTCAACTATAATCCGGCTTCCCTCTACATCTTTGACCTTAAGAGAGGCGCCTTTTTTTATGAATTCTCCTTCGGAAACGACGCTGAGATTTTCTCCGTCAATTGACGCCATACCGGAGGGACGAAGATTGGTTAGGGCAACGCCTTCCTTTCCGTTGTAAGAGACGTGATCAACCGCGACATATCCCGATGAGGGGTCTTCGCGATTAAATAAAATCATCTTTCTGGGCAGCAATCCCTTTCCTGCCAGGATAATGAATATGATAAAGAGTATGAAGATGACGATTATCGATATTCCCCCAAGAATAACTCCGTGAACAAGGCTCTTTGCCGATGCTATGATTCCCCCGATTATCAGAAACAAACCTAAAAATCCGAACACCCCGAACCCGGGAATGAACATCTCAATCACTAAAAAAGTTATTCCCGCAGCAAATAAAAAGAGGGAAAGGAGAGATAAACTTCCGAATATTTCGGCTAAACCCATAACATCACCTCCGCGTGAAAGCCTCATAATGAAATTATATCACAAAGAGGCCCGCTTAAGTCTGTATATTTCGGCGGATTATGTTTATACTGTAGTAGAACAGGAAATTATTAATTATTATAGGAGAAATATTTTTGAAAAAGAGGATAATTACGCTCCAAAACCTTTCTCTCTTCGGGAGGTGCTCGCTAACGATCGCCCTGCCGGTTATAACCGCCTTGGGGGTAGAATGCGTTCCCCTGCCTTCAATGATACTGTCGACTCATACCGGCGGACTCGGCGAGCCGGTGAGAACCGACCTCGAGTCTATTATAAACCCGGCAATTGAACATTTTGATAAAATCAAAGTTAACTTTGACGGAATATACTTCGGCTATATCGGATCCGGATCCAAAATTGAAGCTGCAAAAAATTTGATACGCGTGTTTAAACATGAAGACAACTTCGTTTTAGTAGACCCTGCAATGGCGGACCACGGCAAGCTTTACAGCGGGTTTGATACGGGATATGTAGAAAAAATTAAAGAGCTGTCAAAATTGTCGGACTACATCACGCCGAACCTTACCGAAGCCTGTATGATGGCGGGATACGGTTATCGGGGGGAATCACCCGATGACGAAACGCTGAGGCTTATGCTGGATAAGCTGTCGGATCTGTATGAGACGGGAGTAATAATTACCGGCATAACTAAAAATATCTGCGGAAAAGAATATGTGGGTGCGGCGTATAAGGAATTGACCGGCAGTCCCGAGATGGGGGATTTTTTAGAGAGGGTAAAAGGCGCTTTTCACGGAACGGGAGATCTCTTTGCCTCTGTGGTTTCATCAAGACTCGTAACAGGAAAAGATTTGAAAAATTCAGTTAACGACGCGACCGCAATAACGCGATTGGCGGCGGAACTTACACTTAAAAAGGGAGAAGACCCCCGCTACGGCCTGGACATCGAGGGTCTTATTCCCGAGTTGGTAAGCGGGTATCATAATTAATAAAACTTCATACCCGATAAAATTCTGATAAAGTAATAAAAACCTGAAACTACATGCGCAGAAAAGATAATCGCACCTGTGATGTTGTAAGCTTTTGACATTCGGTGTGATTTTTCGTTTACAAAAAATATTGATGTGCAGATAAAAGAATAGAACATCGCGTGTTGATAACCCTGCAGGAAGTTTCCGTCGGGCATTCTGGGACCCTTTTCGTAAATGAAAATTCCTTCCGCCAGAGATACTAAAGTTAAGATAAGACTGATGAAGAGCGGATTGTTTTTTATCAGATTCCGTAAATTTGACAAGTATATAAATATCGGAAATGCAAAGCACAGGATAATTGATAGAAGAATATTATCGCTGTAAAGGCTCCAAACATCCGCGAAGCCGAACCCGATTCCGCTGCCTTCGCCTCTGACGAAAACTGGGAAGAACTGTCTGATCATATCCAAACCCGCCGGAATAAAGCAGAGCAGGATTTTAAATAGATTCGGGAAGCTGTTTATACTGCCTTTAAGAAACTTTACAACAAGAATAATTAAAACAGCGGGAAAGAAGACAATTGCAAATGTAGGCTTTGTAAATACCGATAAAAAGAGCGAAATCGAAAACAGACCGAACTTTTTGATGTGAACAATCCCGCTATGGTCGAGATCGTCTAATATCTCGATAAAAAGAAAAAACGATGCGGTTGAAAAGGGCCGGGTTGCGAGATATGTCGCATTGTGCCACATATTGCCTGTTCCCTGTCCGATATAGTATTGTCCGGGGAATTTGTAAATGTTGAAATAGGGAACAATTACCATTGAGGCAATAAGCCAGCTGAAAATCAAGAAGGTGTTTTTAAAATCGCTTTGCAGATCCTTTTTAATCAGTTTTTTAGCAAAATGATATAAAACAAACACATTCAGAGAGTTAAACAAAGTTGTTGCAACGGCTGCAGATATTTCTTTGGAGAATATGCAGGAAAACAGTCTTATACACCAGAAGAACAGTTTATACGGGTAAGGGTCCCTTAAGTTCTCGCCGAAAGCACCCATGATGTAAAACGGCATATCGCTTAGGTAATTTTCTCCGGGAAGAGCTGCCGACTGGAGGTAAAAAAGGTAGAATGTAGCGGCGGTATATGTGATAAAGAAAAGCAGAAAACAAATAGCGGGGCTTGAAAAAACGCGTTTTTTCCGAAAACTCTTTTCCATATAAACTCCGAATAAAATCAAAAATTTTTTTGAAGAGGTATAGGACGATACAATATCTATATCATAGATTATATAGCCGCAACTTTCTTTAAGCAATGCAATGAGAAGAGGCAATCCCTTGCATAAAGACAGGGTATGACTTAAAATGTAGAGGCATTTTATACGGCAGTGGAGGTTTCGATGAAAAATACTGACAAGTCTATGGATAAGATTGTTGCTCTCTGTAAAAACAGAGGATTTGTGTTTCCCGGAAGTGAAATTTACGGCGGACTGGCAAACACATGGGATTACGGTCCCCTTGGAGTGGAACTGAAGAATAATGTAAAGAAAGCCTGGTACAAAAAATTTGTACAGGAGAGCGAATACAATGTCGGCCTCGACTCCGCCATATTGATGAATCCGCAGACCTGGGTTGCCTCGGGGCATGTCGGCGGATTTTCCGATCCTCTTATGGACTGCAGGAAGTGCAACACGAGACACAGAGCCGATACTCTAATCGAAAATTTCGGCGAGGACAATCCGGCCGGCTGGTCATTGACCGAGATGAAAGAATATATCGAGAAGAACAAAATAAAGTGTCCGAACTGCGGAGAATCGGACTTTACCGATATAAGAAGATTCAATCTGATGTTCAGGACTTTTCAGGGTGTCACCGAAGGAGCGGGGAACGAAATATATATGCGCCCGGAGACGGCACAGGGTATTTTTGTCAATTTTCAGAATGTGAGAAGATCATCGAGAAGAAAGCTGCCGTTTGGAGTAGGCCAGATAGGAAAGAGTTTCAGAAATGAAATAACTCCGGGGAACTTTATTTTCAGGACGAGAGAATTTGAACAGATGGAGCTCGAGTTTTTTATAAAGCCCGGCACTAACATGGAATGGTTTGAATACTGGAGGGAGTTTTGCCTGAATTGGCTGCTCTCACTCGGGATAAAAGAGAAGAATATCAAGATGCGCGATCATTCGCCGGAAGAACTCTCCCACTACAGCAATGCGACGACGGATATAGAGTTTTTGTTTCCTTTCGGTTGGGGTGAGCTTTGGGGAATTGCCGACAGGACGGATTATGACCTGAAACAGCATGCGGAACACAGCGGTAAGGATATGTCGTATTTTGACCAGGAAACGGGCGAACACTATATTCCCCATGTCGTAGAACCCTCGCTCGGAGTGGAAAGAATGCTGCTGACCTTTTTGGTTGATGCGTATGAAGAGGAAGATCTCGGCGAAGGAGATATGAGAACCGTGCTTAAACTGCACCCGGCTTTGTCTCCCTACAAGGCGTGTGTACTGCCTCTCAGTAAAAAGCTCTCGGATAAAGCGGATACAATCTATAAAACGCTGATAAAGAAGTTTATGGTTGACTTCGACGACAGCGGGTCAATAGGAAAAAGATATCGCAGACAGGACGAAATCGGAACGCCAATCTGCATAACATATGATTTTGACAGCGAGGAAGACGGTTGTGTAACTCTGAGAGACCGCGATACAATGCTCCAACAGAGGGTTCCGATCGATAAAATATCGGACTATATAGAAAAATCCCTTATATTTTAATATCTTAAGGCCGCCTTTGATAAAGGGTTGAGTGAGATGAAAAAACTTAAAAATACGCTCAGCAGAATAGCGTCCATAGATCTTGGAAGGTTCTCGATGTGTATAGACAGGGTGGCGCAGGAATCGGGAAAGGGCAAATTTTTAATCGCAGCCGACATGATAAACAGTTATCTGAATTACGGTATAGGCTATTTTGATTATTTGACCTTCGGATTTACGCATCTTGCGAAGGAAAAACGGCGCACCTTCATGAACATGAACAAAAATCTGGAACTTGTCAGACGGCTCAACCCCGAAAAATCACGATATCTTTTTGAGAACAAGGTGGAGTTCAACAATAATTTTAAAAAATTCCTCGGAAGGGAATATATTGATCTGAGAAACGCGGCCGCCGAGGATTTTAAAGAATTTTGCTTGAGAAAAAATGCGGTTTTTGCAAAAAAAATCGATGATTACGGCGGAAAAGGAATAAAAAAAATAGTCGTATCGGAAATTTCCGATTTCGGCGCCGTTTATAAAGAACTGATAAAAGACGGCTGTGTCCTCGTTGAAGAAGCGATAAGCCAACATGCAGAAATGAATCGGCTTGTTGAAAGTTCTGTCAATTCGCTGAGGATTGCCACCTTAATTAAAGATGATAAAACCTACCCGATCTATTCCTTAATACGCATGAGCGACGGTATGAAACATGTTGACAACATTTCGAGCGGAGGAATGTATTGTCCTGTTAATGACACCGGAACGATAACCGCCGAGGCATACCAGGATGAAACCGGACTTTATTATGAAAGACACCCTTTCAGCAAAATTGAGTTTAAAGGTTTTAAGATTCCTTTTTATGATGAAGCAGTAGAAATGGTGGTGGCTGCATCGAAGGTGTTTCCGAAAATCAGATACGTCGGTTGGGATGTTGCGATTACCGATAAAGGACCGGTTTTAATTGAAGCAAATACCATTCCCGGTTACGACATGTGCCAGAATTACAGACACCTCGGTCCTGAAAAAATCGGGATTGTGCCTAAATTCAAAGAAATACTGGAGGATGAGTATTAAACAGACACGAACAAACCGCTTTTAATATAGAAATTAAAGGTGTATAATACATTCACAATAAAATATAAAATTCTTCAGGGCAGGGTGAAATTCCCGATTGGCGGTTAGAGTCCGCGAGCATTAAAGCAGATTTGGTGAAATTCCAAAACCAACAGTAGAGTCTGGATGGGAGAAGAAATCAGATTTTTTATTTTGATGTGTTTTCAGAATAAGACAAACGCTTAAAAGCCCGAAGATATTTTGACCTTCGGGTTTTTTGCATTAGCTGGAGGAAAGATGAGCGGAAAAACAAAAAAAATTACATTAACCTCGATGTTCATAGCATTGGCATACGTTGCGGTAGCGGTTGGAAGAATTCCGATAGTTTTGTTTTTGAAATACGAGCCCAAAGACATAATTATTACATTGAGCGGATTGATAATGGGACCGATAACGGCTCTCACCGTTTCGGTGGCAACATCCCTGCTCGAGATGTTTACAATAAGCGATACGGGAATAATAGGTCTTCTAATGAATGTCATTTCGACCTGCGCTTTTGCCTGCACGGCGGCAGTTATCTACAAGAGAAAGAGAACATTGGGGGGAGCCGTTGCGGGAATAGTTACGGGGTATGTTGCTATGGTGGTAACAATGTTGCTGTGGAACTACATAATAACCCCATTGTATATGAAAATCCCAAGGAAAGATGTGGTGGCACTGATCTTCAGTGCAATTCTGCCTTTTAACCTTTTAAAGGGCGGGCTGAATTCCGCGTTCACATTCCTCCTATACAAACCTGTTATCGAGGGTCTTAGAAAAGCGAGATTAATTCCGAAAGAAGATGAATCCGCAAAGAGAAAGACAAATATTCCGCTTATCGCTGTTTCGCTAGCCGTTATCGTGACCTGCGTTCTGGTGGTTTTGTCAATTAACGGGATAATTTAGTGGGAGAAAATATGAACATTATATCCGGAAAACCTACATATACATTATCCGGCAAAATCATTAAGGGAAAGAAAATCGGAACTGCGGCCGGCTTTCCCACAGCAAATATGGATATAAAGGATTTAAAATCCTTACCTCCCAACGGGGTTTATATATCCGTATTGCTTTGGAACAGAGAGTGGTATAAGGGCATAACAAATGTCGGAAATCGGCCGACTGTCGACGATAAGAGGGACATATCGATTGAGACCCACTTGTTGGATTTTGACAAGGATATATACGGTGAATCGGTGGAACTTCGGTTATTTGAAAAAATCAGAGAAACAATAAAGTTTGAATCTCTGGATGCTCTTGCGGAGCAGATAGAAAAGGATAAAGCTTCGGTAAAACTGTTTTTTAATAAACACGAAGATTTGCTATAGACCGAAAATACACAAAAAAACAACGGGCCGATTAAAACCCGTTGTTTTTTATTTTTTACAAACTAATTGCCGTATAGGTTTATCTTGTCAATATTGTAGTAGTTTTTTGCCTTTTCATCGGCGTCAACAATATAGTTCTCGGAACCTTTTTTTACATATTCTTCGAATTCGTCAGCTCTGATTATCTGAATAATCTCCTGAGAATAATTCTTATATTCATCGCCGCTTACAAGCATCGGAGATCTTTTAAATATATAGATCGAAGAACTTCCTTCAAATGCTGTAACGACATTATCTTCCGTATCTAAAAATTTATCGATGAGTGCTTTTTCGTAGTTTGCAGAAGAACTGCTGACCGGCATCGATTTTGAAAGCATATTGTCTCTCAAATCCTGGATTTCCGTTTCGTTCAGTGTCCGGTCGGGGTAGGCGTAATCGAGATACAGTTCGAACACCGACTCGATTTCAGATGTTTCGGAATCTTCCGGATATTCCGAATTGATCTTTTCAGCAGTGCTTTTTGCCCATTCGATGATTTCAGCTTTTTTTTCATCCGGCAGGGGATTCCCCGCTTCATCGGTGAAACGTATTCTTATGGAATCCATGTATCCGTAATTCTTTACAAAATATTCCTTTATTTCGTCGTCGCCCACCTTTTTTTCAGCGCCTTCATCGACATAAATGGAATCGAACAGCTGGAGTCTTTTTACCTGGTTTTCCGTGAGTTTATAAAGTGAAGTATATGATATGCCGTTGTTTAGATACATTCCGGAATATGCCTTCCAATCGTTTTGAATTCCGTATTCGTAGGTAAGCATGAGGGTCTTGTCAATAGTCAGCCCTTTGTTTTCAAACTCCCTTTCAATAAATACATAATCCTTTAAATGACGGAGTGTTTCTTCCTTTATCCACTCTCTAAAGTCGACACCGTCTATCTCCTCGTCAAAGAGGAGCTTGATATTTTCTCCCGTCGGAAATCTTCCGGCAGCATCCAGTGCCGATCTTAGTTGAAGCAAAAGATATGTGCCTGCAGTTATTTCATAGTCATCTATGACCATCACGGTTTTCGGGTTGTAGCATCCGGAAACGGATAGTGAAAAAATAAGCAAAATGACTATCAAAACTGTAATTTTTTTCATTGATTTTCCTCTGTAATATGTTTGATAAAATATTTATTCGGAATAATTGTTTCCGATATTCCGATAAGTGCGGTGAAATTATTAACGAATTATACTTTATATCCGGACCTACATCAAGTCAAGTTTTGAAGATATTCCCACATTATGGAAAGCGTTTCATCCAGAACATCTATAGGCTGTTCGCCCTTTTCGATTCTTATCTGAATATTGCTCTTGCCTTTTGAGTTTATTTTAATCCATCTCTTTTTAGAGTTTATCAGCATATTTACGGCTGCAGGTTCAATGCTGTCGGTATATAGGTATATATTGTCGTCGCGTTGAGAGATTTCGTAAATCCCGAGATTCTGTGCGGATTTCCTCAAAAGAGACACCGAAACCAAACCTGCCACGCTGTTGGGAACGGCTCCGAATCTGTCTTTTAGTTCGTCCAGGACATCGTCCGCGTCCGGCTTTTCCTGTATATCGGCAATCCTCTTGTAAACCTCTATTCTGCTTTCCGAGTCTGAAATATATTTTTCCGGTATGTAGGCATCGACCTTAATATCTATGAGACATTCTTCGACCTTTTTCTTTTTTGTTACACCCTTTTCGTCGTCTATGGCGTCATTTAAAATCTCTATATATGCATTGTAACCGACTGCCTGCATGTGACCGCTCTGCCTGGATGAAAGTACGCTGCCGGCACCTCTAATCTGCAGGTCCCTCATTGCGATTTTGAGTCCGCTGCCGAAACTCGTAAAGTCCCTTATTGCAGACAGTCTTTTGGAAGCTTGTTCGGTCAGTACAAGATCCCTGTCGAAGGTGAAGTAGGCATACGCTCTTCTGTTGCTCCGGCCCACGCGACCCCTGATCTGATATAACTGGGAGAGCCCTAATTTATCTGCATGCTCGACTATAAGAGTGTTGCAATTGGGAACATCGACGCCGGTTTCAATAATTGTAGTGCTTACAAGTATGTCCACCTCCCCCGACTGCATTCTCCTCCATACTCTTGAAAGACTGTCCTCGCTCATCTTTCCGTGTCCCACCTCAATATTGACATCGGGAAGAAGTTCCGCAAGCCTTGCCGCCACTTTTTCTATCGTTTCAACCCGGTT
>JGI24709J26583_10003340_pt1 | contig 12714 bp, 8 predicted proteins | sample BioPla2DNA1_FD_26583 | JGI IMG/M metagenome (IMG submission 26583) | reverse complement strand
CCTAAAGTAATTCAGGATNAAATTGCATCATTAGGAATAAATGTAAGAAGAATTGGTGGAAAAGATAGATATGAAACAGCCGTATTAATTGCAAAAGAAGTTGGCGTTACTAATGGAGAAATTGCATTAGCTAATGGAATGAGTTTTGCAGATGGATTATCTATTTCTCCAATAGCAGGTAGAAAACAAAGTCCTATATTATTAACTAAAAAGGATAATCTTCCGGAAGTTACTATGAATTTTATTAATGAAAATGAAATTAATAAAACATATATAATTGGACAAACAACAGTTATTACAGATAAGGTTGCAGACCAAACAAAGGAGCCTGAAAGATTAGGGGGAGCGAATAGGTACGAAACTAATGCTACAATATTTAATAGATTTAAATCAGAAGTTAACTTAAGTGATATTTATGTAGCGTCAGGCCTAGCATTCCCAGATGCATTGTCATCTTCTGCACTAGCTGCTAAAAATGGTAATTTTGTATTACTATCTAATATAAGACAAGTTGAAGATCCTGTTAAGAATATAATTAATGAAATTAAGCCGAATTTAGATAAGGTATATGTTTTAGGTAGTAATATTGTAGTGTCAGATGATATTGTACTTGGATTAGGGGTAGACAATATTAAGTAAGAAGTAAAAGGGCAAAAGTAAGAGATAAAGTAAGTAAAAAAGTTAGAGTAAAAGTGGAGGGTTAGTTACTAGTTTTTTAGTAACTAACCCTCTTTTTTTAGCTTTCAGGAAGGTGAAGGTAAGATGGAACTTTTGGATGGGAAGTAATGTATTTGAATAGTCCTGGAACGGATTTATATCCAATTCCTTCCCTTATCATATCCTTATTATCTAATTTATATTCTTCTAGGGCATTAAGAACACTTTCTTTTTCAATATTATTGTCTGCAACGCTTTCGATTAAAAGATTATTAGGTACATAAGGTAATTCGCTAGGAGGAATAAAAAATCTGCAGTCGTAAATTAATTTATTTTTGTATAACTCATTAATTATTCTTCCTGTAGATAGGTGTTGCTGATGTGTGTCATACTTATAACTATGAGTTATATGGGTAACATTTGGAAAACTATTTTGAAAATATGTTATTGTATCAATGATAATATCTTCATTTATATTGCTTTCGGCTTGTTCTAACATAACAATATTTTCGGGTTTTATACCTAATTGCGATACTGCTGAAAGAAATTCCGTATTTCTTAAGTTGATTTTAGTTTCAGTTGGTATGTTTTTGTAACGGNTCCACTTAAATACTTCTGAGCCAGTACCATCAGTAATTAATACAATATAAACATTTTCTTTTCCAACAGCTTGAATTGCATCTACAATGGCACTTCCAGCAAATAGTGTTTCATCGTCTTGGTGTTGGGTATAGAAAACTACAGTATCTCCATATAAATATGATTTAGCTCTTCTAACAGAAAGGGAATCTATATTTCCAAAAACAGTAATACTCTTAGTACCTGCAATAACGCTTTTATCAGAATTTGCAGATACTAGTACTACAGGCTCTTTTAGTGCAGAAGAGGTTAGGGCATCTATAAGAACATCTGATTTACTTAAGTTTACATGGGTCTTATCTGGGAAGAACTTATTAATTACATTTTTATTTGTTTCAAACCTATTTAGGCCAGAAATTCTTTCTGTAAAGGTATCAAAACTTGCGTTTAATACTGTTGTTCCACCTATTGAATAGGATTGTACATCTTTTTTATAATCAGTATTAAGGCCATTAGTTAATATTACAGGATTTTTTCGAGAAGCAGCTACTGGAGCAATACTCATAGCATCAGCTTGTCCTTTAAGACCATTAACGTAATAAAGTTCCTGTACACCCTTTATGTTCTCTATTTCCTTTGCTACAGCAATAGAAGTATCATACCTATTTTCTCCTGCAAGTCTCTTAACTGATTTGCCTGAGTTAATTAACTCTTTTTCTAGATTAGGAGATATTACTGTATTTCCACCAACAATATATATATTAGTAGCTTTATTTAACTTTTCTAATGTACTTTCAGGAATTTTTGTATCTCTTGTTAATAATATTGGAGCATTTAAGACTCCGCTTAATCCACTTGCAGATAAACCATCAGCAATTGAAAGTCCATTAACAAGTATTGCATTATGGTAATCCATTTTATCTGCAATTAAACTAGCGGTTTCATATCTATCCTTGCCTTGTAGATAATCAATTTCTACAGCTTGTACCCTTGAACTAATGAAAGCAAGGACAATAGAAGCTGTAATGATACTTTTGATAAAAAATCTCTTCATTTAAGCACCCCCTATATTAATATAATAGATCATTTAGGAAATAAATCTATAATTTTAGCAAATTTAATAAATAATTCAGTTTTATATTTTTATTATTGTGATACTATAGAAATAGCTATGAATATATTTTACATAATATAGGAGAGAATAATGAACGGATTATTAAAAAAATTTATAGAGTTTTCAATTGGAAACGGTATAGTGCTGCTTTTAGGCTTTATATCTTCGCCGATAATAACTAGAATTATATCGCCGGATCAATATGGAAAAGCATCTATGTTTACTACATTTACTAGCTTAATAGTATTAATAGCAACAATGGGGATGGATCAGGCATATATTAGATATTTTAATGATGAAGAAGATAAAAATAGGGGAGGCCTACTAGGTAAAAGTATTGGAATAACCCTTGTCTTAAATGTAATAATTGGAGTTTTTATATTACTTTTTTATAAGAAAGCTTCCATTTTTATTGTTGATGAGCAATCCTTATTTTTAGTAATTTTGATATTAATACATAATACCTTTGGAATAATTGGGAATTTTTCTTTGATACATGTAAGAATGAAACAAAGAGGGAAGGCCTATTCAGTAATAACTGTTATAAATAAGGTATCCTACCTGATATTTATTGGGATATTTTATTTTCTATTTAAGGATCATTACTTAACTATAGTTATTGCAACTATATTGTCAAACATCGTTAGAATGCTATGGTCCATTTATATAGAAAAGTGTGATTGGAAAAATGTTAAGAGAGTGAATGAAGTAAAAACTACTACAAAAGAGTTGATTTTTTATGGAATGCCATTTATATTTTCAATGGCTATAACCTGGCTTTTTCAATCAATAGATAAAGTGTCTTTAAGAATTTTTAGTACATATGCAGAAATAGGTTTGTATAGCGGTGCAATGACTATTATAGGCTTATTAAATAATTGTCAGGCTGCTTTTACGACTTTTTGGACCCCTGTAGCTTATGAAAAGTATTCTAATAACCCGGAAGACACAAAGTTTTTTACTGATGCAAATCAAATTGTTACAGTAGCAATGATAATTATATCTATATGGATTATAGCAGCCAAGGATATAATTATTAAAATACTAGGAAATGATTATAAAGGGGCGCAATTTATTTTTCCTTTTTTAGTATTAATGCCTATAATGTACACAATTTCAGAGACAACAGTTCTTGGAATAAATTTTATGAAAAAAACAAAATATCACATATATATAGCTACCTTCTCTGCTCTATCTAATATTATTGGGAATTTACTACTAGTACCAAAGTACGGAGCTAGGGGGGCTGCTATTTCAACGGGTCTTGCCTATGTAGTGTTTTTTATAACAAGAACTTATTATTCTAGAAAGTTTTATAATGTAAAATTTTATATGGTTAGATTTTGGATTTCTACAGCACTAGTTTATATATTAGCTTCTTATTCAAGCGTATATAAATTTGATTACATTATATTATTATTAAGTATTTTTAGTACATTATTAGTCTTGTTTTTATATAGAGAAATTATAATTAAATCACTTTCTATGGTAGTAAGAAAGAGAAAGTAGAATTATGGAATCTAGACAATATATATATAATAGTATTATAATTAATAAAGCAATATCACAGTTGTAAAATCAGCTATGAAATGATTAAGGAGTGGAAAATTTGAAAAAAACTGTTTCAGTTATTATTCCATGCAGAAATGAAGAAAATTATATTGAAAAATGTGTTCAGTCTTTCTTGGATCAAAGCTATCCTATGGAACTTTTAACAATAGTAATTGCAGATGGAATGTCAACAGATAACACAAGAAATATTATTGAAAAGTTAAAAAGAAAAAATAAAAATATAGTTTTGCTGGATAATGAAGGTTTGTCAGCTCCTAAGGGAATGAATTTAGGAATAAAATATACAAATTCAGATATAGTTATTATTTTTGGAGCCCATGCATATGCAGATAAGGATTTTGTATTAGAAAATGTTTTGGCTCTAGAAAATGAAGAAGTTGGCTGTGCTGGCGGTCTTATAACTACAATAAATGAAAGTACTAAGGGAGCTGCTATAGCAGAGGCTATGAGTTGTCCCTTTGGAGTAGGAAATGCCTTATTTAGATATGCTGAAACTGAAAGTTTTGTAGATACTGTTGGTTTTGGAGCCTATAGAAGAACTTTATTAGATAAAATAGGATTATTTGATGAAGAATTAGTTAGAAATCAAGATGATGAATTAAATTTTAGGGTTCAAAAAAGTGGTGCTAAAATTTTACTTACCCCAAAGATAAAATCTACTTATTTTAGCAGGGGAGATTTTAAAAAATTATGGAGACAATACTATCAATATGGTTTTTGGAAAGTAAGGGTTATTCAAAAGCATAAAAGGCCGGCATCTATAAGGCACTTAATACCTCTTATGTTTGTATTGTTTTTAACCTTTGGTGGTATTCTAAGTATTTTTTCTAACTTTATAAAGAATGCTTATTTTTTAATATTAGGATTATACTTATTATTAGACTTATTTTTTAGTGCAAAGATATCTATAAAAAAGAATATGAAATATTTAGGATACTTGATTATAACCTTTCCTATTCTTCATATATCTTATGGATTAGGATTTATTCTTGGAATATTCAATTTTTATATACTTAAAAGTTCTAAAATTGAAGAAAGAAACAAGAGAATATCTAGATAAATTAAGAAATCTCCATTATTTGGTTAAAGAGGTGTATTATGAAGATATGTTATTTAAGTGATGCAAATAGTATACATACAAAAAAGTTATGTTACTTTTTTAGGGATAAGGGTTATGATGTTTCTGTAATTTCCTTAAATGATGGGGAAATAGAAGGTGTAAAAGTTTATAGTATGTCCTTGAAAATTAAAAATGTAAGTAACACTATTTCTAAGATTAGATATTTAAAAAATGTTGCTAAAATTAAGAGATTAGTTAAAGAAATTAATCCGGACATACTACATGCTCAGTATGCTACTAGTTATGGATTAATTGGATCCCTTGTTAACTATAAGCCCTATATACTTTCTGCTTGGGGAAGCGATGTTTATGACTTTCCAAAGCAATCAGTTATTCATAAAAATATAGTTAAATATAATTTAAAAAAGGCAGATTTACTTTTATCAACTAGTAAGGTAATGGCAGAGGAGACTAAAAAATATACAGATAAAGATATATTAATTACTCCTTTTGGTGTGGACATAAATAAGTTTAAACCTAATAAAAAAGATAAAAAAAGTAATGAAATAGTAATAGGAACAATAAAAACTTTGGAAGAAAAGTATGGTATAGAATACTTAATCAAAGCCTTTCACATATTAACAAATAAACATAAGAATTTAAATTTAAAGCTAAAAATAGCAGGTAAAGGCAGCAAGGAAAATGAACTAAAAGCTTTATGTAAGGACTTAAAAATTAAAGACAAGGTAGAGTTCTTAGGCTTTTTACATCCGGATAAAGTGCCTGATACCCTTAATGATTTTGATATAGCGGTATTTCCTTCTGTATTAGATAGCGAAAGCTTTGGGGTAGCTGCGGTAGAGGCGGAGGCTTGTGGTGTTCCTGTAATAGTTTCTAATGTTGGAGGGCTAATGGAATCAACTAAGCCTGGCTATTCAAGTTTAGTAGCCAAGAGAAAAGATGAAGTAGATTTAGCTGATAAGATAGAAAAATTAGTAACTGATGATAATTTGAGAATATCAATGGGGCAAAATGCAAGAAAGTTTGTGGAAGAGAATTACAATGTTATAGATAACTTCAATTATATAGATGAAATCTATAAAAACATACTTAAGATATAGAATCAAGGAATTCTATATCTTTTTATACATAAATTGTAGAAGAACAGTCTTGATAATTAAAAGTTAGGGGATGAAAAAATGGAACCAGAAATAATTAAATTTGAAGATGTAATAAGAGGATGTATAAAAAGATGGAAGAACATTCTTATTTTTACAATATGCACAACAATTTTATCTGTATTTGTTGCAAAAGGAATAAAGGATGTTGTTACATACCAAGGTAATTTTAAAGTTCTTGTAAAAAATGAGTATATTTTAGATGATGAAGGTAAAATAATTAAAAAAGATGACAACTTAGTTAAAAATTATATAGAATTAATAAAGACTAGAAATTTTGCTGAAAATTTATTGGAAAGAACTGATTTAAATATAAAGGTTCAGGAGGTATTAACTGGATTAGAACTTGTTAATATTGAGAATTCTGATTTTATTCAAATTAAATATAACAGTGCTAATGAGGAACAAACAGAAAAAGTATTAAAGGCTATGAAGGATGAACTACTTGAAGTAGCTGATAAGGATGAATACGGTAAAGTTACAGTAGAAGAAAATGTAGCTGTATCTAAAAAAAGCAAAATGGGTAATAGCAAATTAATAATTTTAGCTGGATTTGTTGGAGGTCTAGGACTTTCTTTCCTATTATCCTTTATACTTGAATGTATTAATAAAACTTTTAGAACAAAGGGAGAGCTTGAAAGGNAAGTGAAGCGCCCTGTAATTGCAAATATTCCTAAAATAAAAGAAGTAAAATTTAACGGAAGTTTAGAAACCTATAAGACCTTAGCGGCAGATATAAAGTTTGGAAAAATGACTAAGGATATAAAAATTATTTCAGTTACCTCATCCATAAGTGGAGAAGGAACAACAACAACAGCAGTTAATTTAGCATTAGCATTAAGTAATTCCAATAAAACCTTATTAATAGATGGAAACTTTAAGAATCCAGCTATTTCCAAGGTTCTTAATATGACTGAAACTAAGGGATTAACAGATGTAGTTAAGAAAAAACTAACCTTAGATAAGGCTTTAGTTAAATTTAATAATAATATGGATGTATTGCTAGCTGGAGAAGTTGAGGGTAATTCAATTGCCTTACTTGATTCTGTAGAATTTGACAATTTAATAGATGAACTTAATAAAAAATATGACTATATAATTATTGATACAGCCCCACTACAGGTAGCAGCAGATGCTAGGGTTATATCTAATAAAAGCCATGGTACTATTTTAGTAGTTAGGGCAGAGTATGTGAAAAAGGATTTAGTTAAGAATACAATTGAAAATATAGATAATTTAGATGGAAGTTTAATAGGTCTTGTATTTAATTGTGGGGATAGATTTAGAAATAAATATCATAATTATGAAGTTTAGATAGGAGACATTTCTGATGAGAGGTACAACTATTATTTATACTGAAAATAAATACAATAAAAATAGTTTGAAAACCAATGATGTTATAGAAAATGATAAGTTTATTATATATAAAAACTTTAATGGAAAGTTTGAAAAAGAAAAAGTATTTAAGGAATCTAAGGATTTAATTGCAGTTATTGATGGAGTAATATTAAATAATAAGGAATTGCAAAAAAATTATAAGGTAAGGGATAACTTTACTTTAATAGAAGAAATGTACTCTAAAAAAGGAATTGAATTTATAGATGATTTATGCGGTAATTTTTATGGCATGGTTTATGACAAAGTAAAGAATGAGTTATATACATTTACCAACCATCTTGGTAATAAGCCTCTTTACTATTATTTTGATAAGGAAAAAGAAACCTTTATTGCAAGTAGTGATTTATTTGATATAGTAAGGGCTCTTAAGGAATTAGGAGTAATTGCACATTTAGATGAGCTTGGTGCATATTATATGCTTACCTTTGGATATATGATAGAAGAAACAACCTTAATTAAAGAAATAAAAAAATTAGAACCGGGAACAATTTTACACTTAAAAGATAAGCAGATTAATAAAAAACAATATTTCTTTATTGATAACGAAAATTATCTAAAAGATAGTGAAGAAGAAATTATGGATAATATGCATAGGCTTCTTGAGAAATCAGTTGATATGGCTTTTAGAAAAGATATTGAAAATGGCTATAAGCATATTGCTTACTTAAGTGGTGGCCTTGATTCAAGAATGATTTCTATTATTGCTAAAAAATTAGGATATGAAGATATTACTACAATAACTTTTTCAGAAAATTATTCTAGAGATGAAAAGATAGCTAGAAAAATTGCAGACGACTTTAAATTAAATCATATATTTAAGAGTTTAAATAATGGAAACTTTCTCAAGGATATAGATTTAGCAGTGGAAGCAAATTTTGGACAAAATATATATTCTGGAGCAGCCCATTTAGTAACAACAAATGCTATGCTTAAATTTGATGATTTTGGATTTATCCATAATGGTAATTTAGCAGATGTTATGCACGGTGATTATATTGACGCGCCAAGGCATACTGAACCTAGCATAGAAAACTGGATGTATTCAAAGACCTTAAAAAGTAAGGTTGAACATATTGCCCCAAGAATAAAAGAAAAGTATAAAAATGAAGAAAGATTTGCAATTTATAATAGAGGAATAAATGGAATGTATAATGGTTCTATAAGTACTCTACATATTACTGAAACTTGTGAGCCTTTTACAAATAAGGATTTGGTAGCTTATTGTAGTAGAATGAGACCAGAGCATAAGTACAGGGAAGATTTGTTTTTGAAGATGATACAAAAATATTATCCAGAAGCAACTAATTATAAATGGCAAAAGTGGAATGTAAGACCAACAGAGTTTAATACTAAGTTTATGAAAACAATTTTTGGGAAGATATTTAGGGTTGCTGATGGTCAAATTCAAAGGTTTACTACTCAAAGCAATAATATGAATCCTTTTAATAAATGGTATGAGAAAAATGAAAGTTTAAGAAACTTTTTAAATGATTATTTAAAGGAAAATTTCTATTTNTTAGAGGGGTATCCAGAGTTAAATAGAGATTGCAGATTATTAATTGAAAGTNGTAATGTCATTGAAAAAACACAAGTAATGACTTTATTAAATTTTATAAAAAGGATAAAAGATATCTATGAATAAGAAAGAAATAAAAGATATATTAAGTAAGGGCTTAATTCAAATATTTAGTGCAAATTTTGTTAATAAAATAATACAGTTTACAACAGTTTTGTTACTTACACAAATAATTTCTGTTACAGAGTATGGTTCCTTTACTTATGCTCAAAATACCATGAATTTTGCTTTATTACTTGAGGGCTTAGGAGTTACTTCAGGAATATTACAATATTCTAGTATAGCTTCAGAACCTTCAGAAAAATATAAGTTTTTTGGATTTGGAGTAAAGCTGGGTTTCCTATTTAATATGTTAATAAGTGTTTTCCTTATGTTATATTCTTTATGGGGACCGGTGGCTATATCCTCAAGTAGACATTACTTGTTTATAATGTCCTTTATACCTTTATTTAGTATAATGTATAATACTATTCAGTCCTATTTAAGATCTACATTAAGAAATAAGGAATATAGTAGATTAACTGTTTTTAATACTGTTGCATATTTTATTTTTACAGTTTCCCTGTCATATATGATGGGAGCTAATGGTCTAGTTTTAGGAATGTATCTTGCATACTTTAGTACTGTAATATTAGGCTTTTATATAATTAGAAAAGATATTAAGAAATTTAAATTTATCAATATAAAAGATAAAAGTATAAAATTTCAATTTATTAAATATTCAGTAGTTACAGTATTAAGTAATGCAATGTCACAAATACTTTATTTGCTTGATGCTCAATTAATAGGTATATTTACACAAAGTGAAGAGTTATTAGCAAATTATAAAGTAGCAACAACAATTCCCTTTAATATAAACTTTATACCAATGTCTTTAATGGTTTTTGTTTATCCTTATTTTGCTAATAATAAGGATAATAAGCAATGGGTTAAAGAAAAACTTTCAAAGCTAGTTAAGGCATTAGGGGCATTAAATTTACTAATAAGTTTAGGGGGAATATTATTAGCAAAGCCTATATTTTACATTGTCTTTCCTAAATATAAGGAAGCTATAAATGTTTTTAGAATACTTATGGTTGGATATTTTGTTACGGGAACCTTTAGAATACCTTTTGGAAATATATTGGCGAGTTTAGGTAATGTTAAAGCTAATTTAATAAATGCTATCATTACAGGTTCTTTAAATATAGTTTTAGATGTAGTTCTTATTAGTAAATACGGAAGTATTGGAGCTGCTTTTACATCTTTATCAGTGGCTATTGTATCTTCAATAATTCAAGGTACTTTTTTGATAAGGCATATTAATAGAATTAAAGAAGCTTAGTTTGTTAAGGAGAAAAGGAGAATTATGAAAATATTATTATTACCTTCTTGGTATCCAGATGATGAAAAACAATTAAATGGCATATTTTTTAAGGAGCAGGCAGAGGCTCTTGTTAAGGAAAATATTGAAGTAATTGTATTAAGTATAAATATAAAAGATATAAGGAATATAAATTTTAAAAAGAAGCTAAATAGTCTTAAAATTACTAATGAAAATGGTGTTAAGGTTTATAGATATAATACTTACAATTATTTTCCTAAACTGCAAGAACTTTATTTAAAGTATTATTCTAAGTTGGTTGAAAAGTTTATAAACGAAATAATTATCAATGAAGGTAATATTGATTTAATACACATTCATTCCGCATTAGATATGGGAATTGCTTATGTAAAATCAAAAATAAATTTCCCTTATGTAATAACTGAACATTCTACTAAATATTCAAGAAATATTATTAATAAGACCCAGAAAAAATATTTGCCCCTTGTATTTAATAAAGCAGAAAAAGTAATTTCTGTAGGGAAGGGATTAAAAGAAGAGATAGATAAATATGCAGGAAATAAGAAGGTTGATATAATCCCCAACTTAGTAAATATGCCTAAGAAAAATATAAGTAAAGAGCTAATAAAAAAGGGGAAGTTTAGATTCTTTAGTTTAGGACTATTAACTTATAAAAAGGGAATGGATTTATTGATAGAGGCCTATAACCTAGGTAAAAATGAATTAAAGGATGTAGAGCTGCTTATTGGTGGAGATGGAGAAGAAAGAGATAATATCCAAGCCTTAATTGATAAATATGAATTAAATGATAGGGTTTTTTTACTAGGTCAGTTGAATAGGGAAGAAGTAGCAAAAAATATGATGGAATGTGATAGTTTTATACTAGCAAGTAGGTTTGAAACCTTTGGAATAGTATATATTGAAGCTATGAATTATGGAAAACCTATAATTGCAACAAAAACTGGTGGACCAGATACTTTCTTAAATGAAAAGTGCGGAATATTAGTAGAAAATGAAAATATTGAAGAAATAAAGAAGGCAATGATAAAAATGAAAGATACTTATGATGAATATGATAAAAAATATATTAGTGAATTCTGTGAAAATAACTTTTCAGAAAAGGTTATAGCACAAAGATTAATTTCCCTATATGAAGAGGTAATTAATAATGGAAATGCTACTTAGAGTATTATTAAACAATCTGTTTTTTAATATTATTATATTTTTTATTAATTCATCAATAAGTGATTCCTTATTTCAGCAATTTTATATTCATCCTAGTTTAGTAAGTGCTGGAAGATTATTTTTAAACTTAATATTTATTTTTATAATGTTTTTTTACATTTTAACAAAGAGAATTCATTTAAGAACCTATGATAAAATAGTAATATTTATTTTATTAATAGGTAGCAGTATTTTAATTACGCCAGAGAAATTTGAAGCAATTAAGGTTTATATAAATTTTATTGGTATGATTTCTTACTTTATTATTTTGTTCAATGTTATTGAAAAAGATAGAGTAATAGTTTTCTTGAAAAATTATGCTAACTTAATTGTTATTCTGGATTTAATTTCCATATTTATTTTTAAAGATATTGGCCATATGGATAAATCTGATGTTATCAGTGGAATACATTTAAGTAGAAGTACTTTTACAATATATTTATTTCTGTGTGTGTTCATATACATTTATTATTTATATGTTTTTTATAATGTAAACAAAAGAATTAAAAAATCAATTGTTTTAATGATCTTATTAAGTACATTTTTGATTTTTATATCAAAAAGTTCTACAGGAATATTAATTCTATTATTAATATTTCCATTAATGAAATTTATTAAAACTAATAAAAGATTATTATTAACCGCTATTGCATCAATGGGGTTTTCAATTTTACTTCCAATAATGAATTTAAATTCTAGTTTTCTTAATAGGGTTATAAAAAGTGTATTTAGTAAAAATATTACTTTTAGTGGAAGAAAGTATATATGGGACTATGCTTTAAATCATTTTATGGATAATCCTATTATAGGCAATGGTTTTAATAGTATAAATTCCTTATTTAGTAAAAAAGTTATTCCTATATATGAGAGAGTAGCAGCTCATTCTCATAATGGATTTTTAGAAGTATTTTTACAAAATGGTTTATTTGGATTAGTATTGATTATTACAATAATTTTTATATATTTTAGTAATATTAAATATTTTTCTGAATTTGAAAAGAAATTACTTGGTTCATATATGATTTTATTTAT
>JGI24709J26583_10003330_pt1 | contig 12736 bp, 12 predicted proteins | sample BioPla2DNA1_FD_26583 | JGI IMG/M metagenome (IMG submission 26583) | reverse complement strand
TGGCAGCCGTTCTTCTAAGGGTGCATGATATATACCAGCAGCTCCCCTATACGATTATGAATTCTCTTTCACAGCTTATTGCTCAATTCGCTTTCATTTTGATTATAAGATATATGCAGTTATGAAATCCCATGTTTGTTCTATATTTGTGCAGTTATGAAATCCCGTATATGTTCTATAATTTTTGCTCTTCAGCTGCCAACTGCTCCCATTGTTCCAGCAGTTTTTCAAGCCGTGCTTCTATATTTTTTTTCTCGGTGTGCAGTTCCATGAGTTTTTGAGGATTTGTAAAGATCTCTTCTTGCAGTAAAAGAGTATCGATCTCTTCGTTTTTTAGTTCCAGTTGGTGAATTTCATCTTCAGTCTTTTTCAGGTCATTTTTTATTTTGCGGATTCTTGCCTGTTCTTCCTTTTGCTTTTGCCATGAAAGCTTATTGCTACTTAACGGTTCATCGCTGTTAATATCAGAGGTCTTGGTACCGGACCAAGGAAGGCCATGAGCTTCGTTTGATCGCTCCTCAGAAACTTTACTTAAGTATGCTGCCTCAACTACAGGTTTTTTCTCTAAGTAATAATCATAATTGCCTATATAATTAAGCAGCTGATTATCGGTCAGATCCAGAATTCTTGTTGCGGTTTTATTAATAAAATAACGGTCATGGGATACATAGAGGATTGTTCCGCTATAGGAGTTAAGTACATTTTCAAGTATTTCCTTTGAGGTTATGTCCAGATGGTTGGTAGGCTCATCAAGGATTAGGAAATTAGCCTCTGACAGCATCAGCTTAGCAAGTGAGACTCTTCCCCGTTCACCACCGCTTATATACTTTATCTTTTTAAACACATCATCCTCTGTGAACAGGAATGCAGCAAGTATGTTTCTGACCGTAGTATTATCAAGATGCGGGTATGCATCCTGCAGCTCGTCAAATAGTGTTTTATTCGGATTAAGCTGCTGCATCTCCTGATCGTAATAACCTATGTGAACCTTACTGCCAAATTGTATTTTACCTGCATCCGGAGCCACAGAGCTTGTGATAATCTTAAGAATAGTGGTTTTTCCTGTACCGTTATTACCTATAATCGCAACTTTTTCACCCCGCTTTATCTCAAAGCTGATATCTGTAAACAGCTTAAGATTGCCATATGATTTTGAAAGCCCTTCAACGCTTAATACATCATTTCCGCTTGTTATCCTTGGTTCCAATGTAAAATGCATCTGCATATTTTCCACAGGCTTTTCAATCCGTTCGATTTTCTCAAGCATCTTCTCGCGGCTTTCAGCCCGACGGATGGATTTTTCTCTGTTAAAGGAACGCAGCTTGGCTATTATCTCTTCCTGGCGTTTGATTTCCCTTTGCTGGTTGTTGTATGCTCTTAGTAAAGCATTTTGCTGCATGTTTTTTTTGTATACATAGTCAGAATAGTTTCCAAGATAGGTGTTTGCTTTTCTGTGGTCAATCTCAATAATCTTTGTAACAACCTTATCAAGAAAATATCTGTCATGGGCTACTACAATCACAGCCCCATTGTAATTCAACAGGTATGTTTCCAACCATGCAATAGATATGAGGTCAAGATGGTTGGTAGGCTCATCAAGAAGAAGGATGCTTGGCTGTGAAAGAAGAAGCTTACCAAGGGCAATCCGGGTTTTTTGACCTCCCGATAGAGTGTTAATTCTCTTGTCAAAATCCTCCTCGGTAAATCCCAAGCCTTTAAGTATGCCTATAACCTCGCTTTTGTAGGCATAGCCGTTTTGTATTTCGAATTCATGAGTCAGTCTGGTATAAGTTTGAAGCATATGCTCCAGTTCCTTTCCTACAGCATGCTTCATCTTAAGCTCCAATTTGCGGATTTTTTCATCTAACTGTGTTAATTCCTGCTTTACGCTGTACATCTCCTCATAAATGGTATTTTCAGATGTTAAATCCTGCTGTTGAGAAAGATATCCAATGGTACTGCCCTTAGCAAGAATAACAGTACCCTCATCGGCAGTCAGTTCGCCAACTATAATTTTAAGCAAAGTGGATTTACCTGACCCGTTAATCCCTACTATGGCAGCCTTCTCTCTGTCATTTATATGAAAGCTGACATCCTTAAGAATCTCTGTTGTTCCAAAGGATTTGCTGATATTATTACATGACAATACCATGATATAAAACCTCTTTCAATTATCTTCGTTATAAAAATCATAGCTTAATTATTCTATCATAACCTAAAAACCAAGTAAAGCACGGTCGGAATCGTGCTGATGTATATTATGATATGTTAGGGTAATGCTAGGATTCAGGAGCTTTTTGACATTCAGATTGGCTATGCAATTGATTGACTTATTCTTAACAATCAAATATAATAATCCATATAGATTCATTCGCCGAAAGGAGGATAAGGTGTTGCAGAAAAAGCGTATATCTAAGGCAGTTATTGACAGATTACCCAGGTATTATCGCTATTTAGGAGATTTATTGGAGAAGGATGTTGTACGTATTTCTTCTAAAGAGCTGAGTGAGAAAATGAAAGTAACTGCATCACAGATTAGACAGGACCTTAATAATTTTGGTGGATTTGGTCAACAAGGATATGGATATAATGTTGAGTATCTTCATACTGAGATAGGAAAAATATTAGGACTTGATAATAAATACAACATGATTATCGTCGGTGCAGGTAATCTGGGACAGGCATTAGCCAATTATACAGATTTTGAACGCAGAGGATTCTATGTTAAATGTATTTTTGATATAAATCCCAGACTTGTGGGTCTTACAATTCGCGGTATAGAGGTTAAATACATTGATGAAATGGAAGAGTTCGTTAAATTGAATTCGGTAGATATAGCTGTTTTGACCTTACCTAAAGCAAAGGCACCGCAGATTGCTTCCAATCTGGTAAAATGGGGTGTAAAAAGTATATGGAACTTCGCTCCGACAGATCTGCATTTGCATGAGAGTGTAGTTGTTGAAAATGTACACCTTGAAGAGAGCTTAATGAAGTTGTCTTACAAGCTGTCTGAATTGCAGGATTCCGACAACAAATAAAATATATGTCTTTCTGAAGGCGGCTGATATATGAGTAAAAGAAAACGCAGTAATTATCTTAATATTATTAAGAATAAAAAATTCCCAATACTAACATTAGATAGCAGATGGCACGAATTATTTCCTGATGAATTAAAATCATCCCGCATTAAGGAGCTTGAGCAAAAGGTAAATCAATTGTTAAAAAAACAGGGGAAGATGGTTAATGATATCAAGGATATGAAGAAGCTGAAAAAGNCTCTTTTATCAGATATTGTAACAAATATGGAGACTGCGAATGATCTGCACAGTAAATCAAGGGAAAAAAGGGTGGAGCGGAATAAGAGATTTATATATGAATTGAACAACAAGATAGATAGATCTTCGGAACGGCTATCGGAGCTTCCTTATAAAATTAGAGAAGCCAATGAAGAGCTTCTGCTGGAAAGCCTAAAAAATTGTTATGAGAGATTGAATAATAATCATAAGGAGCTTGAAAATATATCAAAATGGATAAAAAAGACCAGAGATGAATTAAAAATGAAAATTCTTGCTAAAAATGATATAGAGGCAGATATCAATAAAATATATACATATATGCATGATGTCTTAGGCTCGGATATTATTGAGATTTTTGACCTAAAGCATAATCCTATTAATCCAGATAAAAGGAACACTAAGGAATGATGTGCTTGATTACCGGTGTTGGAATAGATTTAATTGAGGTTGACAGAATAAGTAAAGCCTGTGAAAAAGAAGGCTTTTTAAGGCGCTGCTTTACGGAGAATGAAATTAAACTGATAGACCGAAAATGGCAAAGAGCAGCAGGTAATTTTGCAGTAAAAGAAGCAGTAGTAAAGATGTTCGGTACTGGTTTTCGCGGCATATCATTTAAGGAGATTGAAGTTCTAAGGGATGAATTAGGAAAGCCTTATGTGAAGCTTTATGATAAAGCAGCAGAGCTTGCTGAGAAACTGGGTATAACGAATATACATGTTTCAATAACCAATACAAAGAACTATGCGAATGCCTTCGTTATTGGTGAAGACAGAACCTCGGGGCAATATAACAGATAAAAGCACAGACTCATGGAGTGAGGCGATTTAATGGAATACATTGTGGATTCTGTTAAAATGAAAAATATCGATAAATATACCATTGAAACTATTAAAATATCTCCTCTTGTGCTTATGGAAAGAGCAGCAATGGAGATTGTTTCAGTTGTAAAACAATCATTAAATCGTAATGATCGCATATTGGTTGTTTGCGGTCCGGGAAATAATGGTGGAGATGGAGTTGCAGCCGGTAGAATCCTGCACCTGCAGGGCTGCCAAGTTGCAATTTTTTTGCCGTTTCAAAGAGAAAAATGCAGTGATCAGATGAAAGCTCAGCTTATGATTGCTGAAAATTTAGGTATAAGTATTTATAACAGTGTCAACCTCAATGAATATAATATAATAATTGATGCTATGTTTGGCATAGGATTAACTAAGCCTATTGAGGGAAGGCTTGCTGATATTGTAAAAGAGATTAACACATATAATAACAAAGTATTTTCTGTAGACATTCCGTCAGGGATATCGGCAGATACGGGAAAAATTATGAATGTGGCAGTAAAAGCAGATTATACCATAACCTTTGGATATATGAAACAAGGTCTGTTATTATATCCCGGGGCTGACTATGCCGGAAGAATATACGTGGCAGATATCGGTTTCCCGCATGAAGCCTTACAAAACGTTCAGGCAGATACTTTCTGTTACACTTTAGATGATTTAAGTCTGCTTCCGAAAAGAAGAAATGACGGACATAAAGGGACATTTGGCAAGGTATTGGTTATAGCGGGAAGCGAAGGAATGAGTGGTGCGGCATATCTGTCTGCCAAGGCCTGCTTAAGAACCGGTGCAGGTATGGTTAAGGTTCTGTCAAGCTCAAAAAACCGCAATATTATACAATCACTTCTTTCGGAGGCGATGTTTGCATCCTATGATACAGATGAGGATCTTTCATCGGTTATAAGCTGGTCTGATGTTATAGTTATCGGTCCCGGTCTGGGACTGTCCGGGAAAGCCAAAGAGCTTGTCAACATGATAATAAAAAAGGAACAAAAGGCTCAATTAATTATTGATGCCGATGCAATCAATATACTGGCTGAAATAATCGAAGACAGCAGTGCTAAAGACAATAATAATTTATTAAATAGCAATCGAATCAATAATAGGATTAATAAGTTAGCCGACATATTGCCAAAAGATACGATATTAACTCCTCATCCTATGGAATTATCCAGATTAATTGGTGTTAGTATGGATGATATATCTGATAATATAATTGACATTGCAAATCAGTGTTCTTATAATAATGAATTAGTATATGTACTGAAAAGTGCAAGAACCATTGTTTCATGTTCCGCTAAGAAATATATAAACACCTCCGGTAACAATGGAATGGCAACAGCAGGAAGTGGTGATGTTCTCACCGGGATCATAGCAGGTCTTATGGCTCAGAAAATGGAAGCCTTTGATGCCGCATCACTTGGTGTTTACATTCATGGACTGGCGGGAGATACTGCTAAGGAGAAAGTCGGAACATACTCCTTAACTGCCGGAGATATAACTGATGCTATCAGTGATGTGCTTAGACTNAAAAACTGACATATCATACTGAAAGCACCTTTTAAGCAACATAGCAGAAGTATAAAATCAAGAAACCGGGTGAAGATAAGTTGGATAGATGTGACTATTATAGAGTTCAGGCAAATATTAATCTTGATACAATAAGGAATAATATAATTAATGTAAGAAACAGTATTAATAAAAATACAAAGCTAATGGTTATCGTTAAGGCCGATGCTTATGGACATGGTGCGGTCGCAGTGTCAAAAGCTCTTGAAAACGGTATAGTAGATGCCTATGGCGTAGCTATTATTGAAGAAGCTATAGAGCTTCGAAAGGCAGGTATCACAAAGCCTATTCTGATATTGGGATTCACACCAAAAGAGCAGTACAATCTCGTAATATCTTATGATGTTATGCAGACTGTGTATCAGTATGAAATGGCAAAGGATTTTGCCAAGGAAGCTATTAGGCAGGGCAAAACAGCTAAAATTCATATCAAGGTTGACACAGGCATGTCAAGACTTGGATTTAGCGATACCTATGAGAGTATAAAGATTATTAAGCAGATTGCTTCGCTTGAAGGTATATATATTGACGGATTGTTTTCGCATTTTGCCAAGGCGGACGAAGCAGATAAAGAGAGTGCAAGGCTTCAAATACAGAGGTTTAAACGTTTTAACGATTTGTTACGTGATGAGGGTATACATATTCCGATACGTCATATTTCTAACAGTGCAGGAGTGATTGAATTTCCGGAAGCAGAGTATGATATGGTCAGATGCGGAATCGTCACGTATGGAATATATCCTTCTGATGAAGTAAATCACAGTTCGTTAAACCTTATTCCCGCAATGGAATTAAAAAGTCATGTGGTATATATCAAAGAAGTAGAGGCCGGGACCGGTATTAGCTATGGTTCAACATATATTACAAACAGAAAAACAAAGGTAGCTACCATTCCTGTTGGCTATGCAGACGGTTATTCCAGAAATATGTCAAATGTAGGCAAGGTTATTATAAGAGGGCAGTATGCACCGATTATAGGAAGAATCTGCATGGATTACTTTATGGTTGATGTCACTGATATAGAAGGAGTAAGTCAGGGTGATGTGGTTACTCTGCTGGGAAAAGAGGGAGATAGTGTAATCAGCGTGGAGACATTAGCAAAGTGGTCACACTCATTTCCATATGAATTAGTGTGTACGGTAGGGAAAAGAATTCCTAGGGTTTATTTATAATATCTAAAGAATACTAATAGTGAAAACCCTAGGAAATCTTTAAAGAATTCCTAGGATTTATATATAATATATCTAAAGAATACTAATAGTGAAAACCCTAGGAAATCTTTGAAGAATTCCCGGAGTTTATATTCAGCAGCCGCACGGATGACTATATCAATTGAATAAGAAACGATATCACTTTATGGAATACACACGAGGAAACTGGCAATAATAAGATATAGCCTACAATTGGAGTGTGAGAATAAAGTGGTAATTAAAAGAGGAGATATCTTTTATGCAGATTTAAGACCTGTAATAGGTTCTGAGCAGGGAGGTATCAGACCGGTGTTGATTGTTCAGAATGATACAGGCAACAAGCACAGTCCCACAGTTATATGTGCGGCAATTACATCAAAGATGAATAAAGCCAAGCTGCCTACACATGTAGAGCTGGATGCAGATAGATACGGAATTGTCAAGGACTCGGTTATCCTGCTGGAGCAGGTTAGGACAATTGACAAATCAAGACTGAAGGAAAAAGTGTGTCATTTGGATCAGGATGTATTAAAGAAAATTGATAAGGCATTAATTATTAGTTTTTCTTTAGATACATATTTTAAACATATATTTTTTTAATAATGGAAGGAAGGGATAATTCTTAACATGGAAAGTGATAATCCTTTATGGGGAACAGTGATAACATTATTACTTATCCTTATAATGGCGGTCATATCCGGCATGAAGTACTCGCTGGAATATGTCAACGAGAATACCATAAGAAAAAAGGCAGACACAGGTGACAGGAGAGCGGTTGTATTATTGAAGCTTATCGGGACTGATACTAAATTTCAAAGTATTATGACGATACTGCTGTTTTGTATCTCTGCAGTTACGGGTATATATTTTATTACCGGATTTTTAGTTAACATTGGACCTACCGATTATGGGCTTCTGAATACCTTATACACTATTTTATTTGCAGGCTTACTGATTTTCTTGATGACTTTGTTTGGATTAGTGCTACCTAAAAAGCTGGCAATGAAATATTCTGAGAAGATTTGCTTTGGATTTTATGGACTTATTCGACTGATTTGCTTTATATTCAGTCCTTTGGGTTTGCTGATTGATGAAGCTGTAAATCTGATTTTAAAAATATTTAAAATCAATCCGAAGGAATTACAGGAAAATGAAATTGAAGATGATATAATATCCATGGTAAATGAAGGACATGAACAAGGAGTGTTTGATGCCGGCAAAGCTGAGATGATATCGAATATATTTGAGCTGGATGATAAAGAAGTCGATGATATCATGACACACAAAAAGCGTATCATAGCGGTAGATGCCAAGCTGAGTTTGGAGGAAGCATTAAAATTCATGCTGTCTGCGAACTATTCCAGATATCCTCTATATGTAGATAACTTGGACAATATTGTTGGGATATTGCATTTGAAGGATGTGGCATCAGCGTACATATCTCCTGACAGTAATAAAAAAACACTGCAGGAAATTGCAAGAGAGCCATTCTTTGTACCCGATACTCAAAGTGTTAATCTTCTTTTTCATGAGATGCAGTCAAAGAATATCCATATGGCAATCGTCATAGATGAGTATGGTCAGACAGCCGGATTAGTGGCGATGGAAGATTTTCTTGAAGAAATAGTAGGTAATATTCAGGACGAGTATGATCAGGAAGAGAAAATGATACTGTCAATAGATAATGACTCATGTGTGGTGAAAGGCTCAATAAGCTTGGAAGACTTAGAGGACGAGCTTAATATTATGATTAACCATGAAGATTTTGACACATTAAACGGATTACTGATATCCATACTGGATAGGATTCCGGCAGATGGAGAGCAGGCCACTTTAAAATATGGCGGATATCGGTTTGATATTCTTAAAACCATGAATAAAATGATTGAACAGGTTCGTATATCAAAGCTGCCGCAAAACAGCTGATAATAGCACTAACTATATAAACATAAGAAAACGCCGGCACAAACCGGCGTTTTCGGTAAACAACAGGGGTGTTAGTTTACCATAGCGTATAATAGGGTGGGAGTAGAAAGTGATTTATCACTATCTGTGGTCATAGTATACAAAAAAGATGTGTCTATTATGTGAATGATTTATAAAAAAAAAATAAAAAAACTTATTATAAAATAGATTTTTGTTATATAAATATATAAATTAAGTAAAATAACACAAGAGAGGGTGTCTATCAAGTAAAACCTGTAGACACCCTCAAATCTATGTAAATAAGTAGGGAGGAGGAGAGTGAAAAAAATTATTTCTACACTTCTGCATATAGTATAAATCAAATATATGATTAAAGTATGGATAGAATAAAGACATTTTGTTAACAAATTGGTTCATTTTTATGTCACAATTGGGATTAAATATGTAGAATAGTTGAAAAAATATATGAAATTATGTATCCTTGGTCTTTTTCACTTGAAATATGACAATATTCTATGTACAATGGGAAATAGTTTTAGCATACATCTTTTGCAGAGCAAATTTTAACACGCAGTAAAACTTGATCAGCAGGGGTACATATGAGAATAGGATTATTAAGACATTTTAAGGTGCATTGCCCTCATAAAAGAATGATGACATCCCGGGAATTCAGGGAGTGGTCTAAAAAGTATGAGGTGTCAAAGGTAATCAAAAAGAATGTAGATATGTATGGTATAGAATGGGACATCTGCTACGTTAGTGATTTGCCCAGGGCTATTTCGACTGCTAAAGAGGTATACAGTGGAAATCTTATTATAGATAAGCTGCTCAGAGAGGTTGATAATGCTCCTTTTATACATACGGAAAGAATAAAGCTGCCATTTTGTGTATGGCATATATGCGGAAGGCTGGCATGGTTCTTTAAGTCAAAAAGCCAACCGGAGACAATTGACGGCACCAGAATAAGAATAAAAAAGTTCTTAGACAGAATTGATTGGTCTAAGGAGAACATACTTATAGTATTTCACGGTTTTATGCTTTATAATTTTCAAAAGGAACTGCGCAAGCGCGGTTTTAAAGGAGATAAGCTGAAGCTCGTTAAAAACGGTGTATTATATGAGTATGTCAGAGAATAAGTAAAGGATAATTTGGATAATGAAAATCTCTCTGATTTGTGTGGGCAAGCTAAAAGAAAAATATCTTTCTATGGGAATTGACGAATATAAAAAAAGACTAAAAAGGTATTGCACTCTGGATATTATTGAGCTTCCCGATGAAAGTATACCTGACAATGCAGGCTTTGCCATAGTGGAAGCTATTAAAAAGAAAGAAGGAGACAGAATCCTAAAGACATTAAAGAGTGATTCTTATTGTATAGCTCTGGTTATTAAGGGAAACATGCTCTCCTCTGAGGAGATGGCACAGCAGTTTGAGAAGATATTTATCTCCGGTAAAAGTCATATAACTCTTATAATCGGAGGTTCTCTTGGGCTTTCTGATGATGTATTGTCACGGGCAGATTATCAGCTTAGCTTTTCTAAAATGACCTTCCCGCATCAGCTGATGCGCTTGATATTACTGGAGCAGATATATCGGACATACAGGATTATGAATAATGAGCCGTATCATAAATAATTATACATTTGGTATCTGACACCAAGATCTTTAAGATATTTGGTATCAGATACCTTTTCAGGTGATTTTAAGATATTAATTATGCAGGAGAAAATCCAAAGTATCTTAAAATACCGATATATATACCATATGCAAAACCATATTGATTATCACGAAGTTTTGCAGCATCTGAGGAATTTGTCAGATAGCCCATCTCGACCAGAATAGAGGGCATTGTGGTTCGTCTTAGTACATAGAAGGTCTGGTTTTCTCTTATGCCGTTGTTTCGGGTACCGACATTCTGAACGATTCCGTTCATTACTTGCTGAGCCAACCAATTTGATTGAGTGCCGTATTGGAATATATAGATTTCCGTACCGTTAATTGCAGGATTTGGATTGGCATTACAATGAATGCTGATAAAGTAATTTGCCGGCCATTCATTAGCCAGGCGTACTCTTTCAGCTACGCTGGTTGCATTATTGGTTCCTAGGACAGTTGTTGGAGTCGGTCTGGATAATCGTGCTTCAAATCTTGCATCATTATTTAAAAGATTTGCGAGAAATATACCTACTTGAAAATTTATCTCGGATTCAAACAAACCGTTGCCGGTAGCACCTGCATTATGAAATCCGGTGGGATTGTGACCTTGATCTATGAATATTTTAATAGCCATGATGGTACTTCCTTTCTTTTCCGATACCGGATACCGTAAATGGTATGGCTTCCGGTATAATCACTCATTACATCATATTCTGTTGAGTATAAGTTGTTACTTAAGAGTTGTTCAAAAGTATAGTGAACATAAAATTTTTAGATTGACAAAGCAGTAAGATAATTGTAAAATGTGCTACATATTCATTTTCATTTATAAATACAATAGAGAGATCCATAGGATTTGGGAGGTAAATAATGAAATTTGTAATACCCGAAGGCTACAAGCCGCACTTGAATGTTAAGGAAACAGAAATTGCCATTAAAGAGGTTAAGGACTTTTTTGAAAGAGAGCTGGCAAGACAATTGAATCTGGTCAGAGTATCGTCACCGCTGTTTGTTAAGCCTGAGACAGGGCTGAATGATAATCTGAGCGGTGTTGAAAGACCTGTTGCCTTTGGTATTAAGGAGCAAAATGAAGCAGTAGCGGAAATCGTACATTCTCTTGCAAAGTGGAAACGCATGGCACTGAAAAAATATGGATTCTCAGTTGGTGAAGGTCTATATACGGACATGAATGCCATTCGCAGAGATGAGGATACCGATAATATACATTCGCTTTATGTGGATCAATGGGATTGGGAATTAATTATTAATAAGAGTGACAGAAATGAAGAGACATTAAGAAAAACAGTTAAATTAGTTTATAATGCTTTAAAAAATACGGAAAAGTATATTGCCGGAAAATACAGCTATGTCGGTGAAATTCTGCCTGAGGAAATATATTTTATTACATCGCAGGAGCTCGAAGACCGTTATCCTAATCTTACACCAAAAGACAGAGAGCATGAAATTGCCAAGGAGATGGGTGCTGTATTCATTATGCAGATTGGTGGAACATTGGCATCAGGAGAACCACACGATGGAAGAGCCCCCGATTATGATGACTGGAAGCTGAATGGAGATATTATTGTATATTATCCTTTGCTTGATATTGCTCTTGAATTATCCTCAATGGGTATACGTGTTGATGAGGTTTCTCTGAGAGAACAGCTTATGATCAGCGGATGCATGGATAGGGCAGAGCTTCCGTTCCAGAAGGCATTATTAAATAAGGAGCTGCCATATACTGTCGGCGGTGGAATAGGTCAGTCCAGGATATGTATGTTCTATCTGCGCAAAGCTCATATAGGGGAAGTACAGGCTTCCGTTTGGCCTGACTCGGTCGTTGAGATGGCAGAAAAATATAATATTCCTCTTTTATAAAATTTGTATATTATATAGAGTATAAAGAGCACCGATATTCAGATAACCCTGTAAATAAGGGCGTAGGAATATCAGTGCTCTTTAATATTATATCGGTCTTATACTAACTAGAATTCTGCCGTATCAGGATGTGGTCCGGTTCTTCCATAGGTTTCGAGGACCTTCATAGCTTCAATATCCTCCTCGGACAATTGGAAATCAAATATATTAGCATTTTCCAGCATTCTCTCCCTAGTTGATGACTTAGGAAGTGGAAGAAAACCATGCTGTATGCTCCAGCGAAGCAGTATCTGTGGTATAGTTTTGTTATACTTCTTAGAGATATCAACCAGAACCGGATAATTGAATTCACCCCTCATCAGAGGGCTCCAAGCTTCTACTACAA
>JGI24709J26583_10003328_pt1 | contig 12736 bp, 5 predicted proteins | sample BioPla2DNA1_FD_26583 | JGI IMG/M metagenome (IMG submission 26583) | reverse complement strand
TGCCGACTGCGTCAGCCATATCCCTGAAGCTTGCGAAGCGACTTACAAGATCGGCGCTCCAGGCGAGCGCCCGTACACGCCACAACCGCCCGTATCCCAATCACTTGCGCAGCCGCTCACAACTCACAACTCACTACTCACAACTGCGACGAAGTCGCCACCCCATCCGTGTTCATCCGTGGAAAAATAAAAGAGCTCAAAAACCGTGCGCATCCGCGCCGCAACTATCCGCATCCTCAAAGCCGGCGAAGCCAGGTAGCCGGAGCTTGCCAAAGCGCCGCAAGCAAACGAAGTTTGCTGTTCTAAACCCCGCAACTATCTGCATCCCAATCACTTGCGCAGCCGCCCTGTACGGGCGCTTGCTAAAGCGCCGATCTTGAAGCACTTGTACGGGCGCTTGCCAAAGCGCCGAGGTAGCCGGAGCTTGCCAAAGCGCCGCAATCAAGCGTAGCTTGATGCTTAAAGCGGCGAAGCCGCTTGAAAACAGCAGGCGCAGCCTGCATCACAGCCAGCGCCGGCTACAGGATCGGCGCTCCAGGCGAGCGCCCGTACACGGAAAAATTGTTTTCAAAAAACCGATCCTTGACTCAACATTTGACTTTTGACCCTGCTTCACCCACCCTCGGATCTCCCTGGCGCTCGAATGCGTAACCCTTGGGTTTTCTTTGGGTTACTTGTGGATCCCAAAGGAGACCCATAGGAGGGCCTAAGGGAGGCCGCATGAAATCGACCTTTTTCGGGGCAGATTTGTTTTCGCAAAACAGGAGCTGAGGTCAAATATTTCAAAAAGGCCTGCCGGAGCGGGTGTCGGAACTTGGTAGGGAACGCCTATCATTTTAGTAGGTATTTGATATTATTTTCCGTGCGTATGCACCAAATAGGTTTCTCTGAGATTGTGATGGATTCAATTATGCGGGCTGCAAATAATATCTTAATATGGAACGAATCATGCATCACATAAACACAGCCAACAATACTTTACCATGAGGAGAGTGAAATGAAAAAGTATCTTGCCCTGCTGTTCTGCTTGTGCTGCGTCTTAAACATAGCCGCACAAGCGGGAAATGACAGCACCTTTGTTTGTTATTACAGCCCCACAGCTGCAATCCATCCCAATTGGGAATATTGCTCATCATCCTATGGAACCAATGCTTCCAGTGTGTTTGAAATGTATGACGGCAGTTTTGGCGTGCAGATGCTTACTGTCTACAACCCCGGCCCTCCGCTTGAGTCGTTGACTTTCCAATCTCCCATTGCAGCTTACAATCGCAGCGGTCAGTATCTCAAAACCATCTTTGGCCCTGTCAGCGATGAGGGAGGCGTAATGGAAGATGGCTATTATAGCCACATTATCCGGGATGGCATGGGTGGCTACCTGGCTTTGGACAGGTTTCATCCCGGAATACACAGGTTGGATGCCAATCTGCAGTTTGCAGGTTATGAGACCATTTCATCAAGCTTTGGTCATGTAGATAGAATCTTGGAGCTTCTTGCCGTAAACGATGGCTTTGTGGCGTTGAGTCACATTGCAGGAGCTGACAACTATGCGATATCAAAACTCAATTACGATTTGACCACAAGCTGGGAGAGGTGTACAGAAATGACGGGGTCGGTCAGGTCTTTGAGCCAAACCTCGGACGGCGGCTACATCGCCTGGTGTAGTGGACGCCAGCAAGAAAGCCACTATTACCTCAATACTTTCAGGTTTTCCGCTCAGGGAGATTCAATCTGGACAACAGGGCAGCTCTCGCCCTACGTAGAAAAAATCGTCGAAGTAAACAGCAGATACTATGGACTTGCGTATGAACCTTCAGGGCTACATATCTATGATTTTGGCATAAACTTACTTCAGGGAAGCCCCGATGACGCCCTGTTAGTGATTCCCACTTACAACTTGCTTCCCCATGATGTATATGGATTTGATCCACAATTCAAAGTTATCCGCACCTCAGACGATTGCGTTGTCGTAGCCGTTTCCACGCCCACGGGAGAGATATTCAAGTTCGATTCCAATTTTACTCTCCTCTGGACCTGCAACGCCCTCGAGGATGAGAGAATGGGTATTGGGCGTCAACCTTTGATCGAGCTTGCCAATGGAGACCTGCTTTATTGCGCAGAAATCCGCTCACCCTTCTTGCGTATAGCGTTGGTCAGAGTTGATACATCCGGCCATGTGACAGCCCTTGATGACCCAATCATTCCTGCGGCGGCGCCGTCTATCTCCGCTTACCCCAATCCCTTCAATAAAGAGCTGGTTGTGGAGTTGAAGAATGCTCCCAAGCTGAATAGCCGGTTGGAGGTCTACAACCTCAAGGGTCAGCTGATCCGCCGTCTGAAAGTTGCAGACTCAGAAGCGATTTGGGATGGCCGCGATGCCGCCAACAAACCGTGCGCCAACGGAATTTACTTTATCAAACTGACCGAAAATGGCAGAATCTTGAGCAGTAAGAAGGTGACGCTGCTGAGGTAGGGTCGCTCACCTGAGTGCCGCTGGAAACACCCGTTAATCACTTGATCAACGGTAAATGAGCGGTGCGGCTTACGTCGGTACCTTCGGTGCGTGGCTAAGGCCCGAACTCCTGATTTCGTGCCCTTTGTTAAGATATTGCTTGACAAGATAAGCCATTAATATTTTCAAGACTTAGATTAATAATCATTTAAGGAGCAGACTTAGCTTTATGAAAAATGTGTCAATTGCCCCCGACGGCAGGGAATATCCCATTCCCACTGCAGAAGATAACGCTGCAGAACGTGAGTTACTTGTTAAAATTACCGAAGAACAACGCTCAATGGGTCGCAAGATTGTTGCGGTTCAAGGTTTGGGCTTTGTGGGTTGCGTGATGGCAGCGGTTGTTGCTGACGCAACAGATAAAGATGGCAATCCCTATTATTTTGTGCACGGGCATCAACGTGCCTCCAAGCGTTCCTATTGGAAAGTTCCCGTGATCAATACCGGAGTNCCACCCGTGGCTTCTTCAGACCCGGAAGTGCCCGAGATTTTCCATCGTACCGTGGTGGAAAAGAAGACTTTNCGCGCCACCAGCGAAGAATTTGTNTACACACTTGCAGACGTGGTGGTGGTTGATATTCAGCTNGATGCCACCAAACCGGCTTTTGGCGAAGCGGAGAAGGGATATTGCGACCTCACACATTTCCGNGAAGGAATGCGCACTCTGGGCCAATTGATCCAGCCTCATTGCATGGTGTTGGTGGAGACCACCGTTCCCCCCGGAACCTGTGAAAAAGTAGTGAAACCCATCTTGGAAGAAGAATTTACCAAGCGTGGGATCGATATAGAGAAAAATCCCCCACTGATCGCTCACTCCTACGAAAGAGTGATGCCGGGCAGCAAATATGTGAGCTCCATCCGCGATTTCTGGCGCGTTTTCAGCGGTGTAAACCCCAAGAGCATAGAGCTTTGTCATGAATTCCTGAGCAACTGCCTCAACGTGGAAGAATTCCCACTCACGCAGCTGGACAGCACCAACGCTTCTGAGATGGCCAAGACCATGGAAAACTCTTACCGTGCCACAAACATCGCCCTCATGCTGGAATGGGCGCGTTTTGCCGAGCAGATCGGCGTGGATATCTTCAAAGTCCGTGATGCCATCCGCAAACGTGAAGGTACTCACAACAATATGTTGCGCCCCAGCCTGGGTGTGGGTGGCTATTGCCTCACCAAAGACCCCGTGCTGGCAAACTGGTCCATGCAGAGCCTCTTTGGCCTGGAAGGCGGCCTGGATATGGCGATCAACAGCGTGAATATCAACGATACCATGCCCCTGCACACGGTGGATATCATCAGAAAAGAGGTGGGCAGCCTGGACAACTGTAAGATTGCCCTCCTGGGTGTTTCCTACCTGGAAAACGTGGGCGATACACGTCACTCGCCCTCCGAAACTTTGGTCACTTTCCTGCGCAAGGAAATGGCTGTAGTCAAGTGCTGTGACCCTTACGTGGAATCATGGCCGGAGCTGGAAGACGTGAAAGTGGAAAGCGATGTCAAACAAGTGCTCCCCGGCGCAGACGTAGTGGTCTTTGCCGTGGGACATGATGAATATAAAGCCCTGAGCCCCAAAGAAGTACTGGATATCTGCGGCACCAAACCCCTGATCGTAGACTGCTCAAACTTCCTCACCGATGAGAAGATAGCAGAATACAAGAAGTTGGGCTGCAAAGTCCGCGGCGTGGGTAAAGGACATATAGTTTAATTGTCTAAATCAATTCGCCTCCTACGAAAGACAAAGCCCCAGCCTGACAGGTTGGGGCTTTTTGATAGCTCATGGTTTTGAGCCTTATTTGAGGCTCACATTCCTGGTCTCGATCTTATAGGCTTCCGCCTGGAGAGCTGGCAGCTGCTCTAGGGCGCGTTTGTAGGTATCCAGTTGCCCCGGATCGGTCTCATCGCCGCTCTTGTAATCCACGATCATCACTGCCTTTAGCTTGCTGTCTATCATCAGCCTGTCCAGCCTCAGCCGCTTGCCATCCAGCACCAGCTCAATCTCGTTGAACACCTTGTCCCAACGGGCATCGAAGAGCCAATCGTGCTGAGCGATACTGGCCTTTAGCTTCTCGATCTCGCCCTTGATCTGCTCCAAACTGAGCAGCGAGGCGTAGAGATTGATGGTTCTTTGCAGGGCCGTCTCTTGCTCGGCGCTTGAATTGTAGATGAGGTGGCTGAGGTAGTAGTGACGCATCTCGCCCAAAAGCAGGGCCCTATCGGTGAGATAGGCCTTTTTGGCGGCAGCGGGGCTGAGTTTATGCTCTTTTCTGGTGGGATCGGTATCCGGCTCAAGAGGCGCAAAATCCAGGGCTTGCGCCAGGTTGTCGGCGTTGATCAAGCTGGCGGTCTGGGGTTGAGCCTGCTGGTCACCTTCTTTATTGTCTTTAGGTTGCTTTTGCAGCTCCGGGCCCCATACTTCATGGTCTTCACTCCTCTCTCTCACCCATCTTATGCCTGCATTGCAGACCAGGAGGGGAAGCAGATTGCGCTTGGATTTTCCTTCTTCATAATATTCCTTTGTCTTCTCCTCATAATAGGCATCCCAATCTTTGCTGCTTTCATAGGCAAAGAGCACGTGCAGCGAGGTTTTAGCCCGCGTGAGCGCCACGTAGAGGTTGTTCATCTCTTCCAGATACTCGGTCTTGCGCTTGTTTTCATAGAGCTCACTCAGGTGCGAATACTCCAAGACCTTGCCATAGTGGTAGCTGAGGGCATAATCATCCAGATCGAAGTAGTCCCTTGGGGGACGGGCTTTTTCACCTTGATAGCTCAGATACCAATCCAGGCTGTCATCCCAGCCACCGCCCCTGCTGCTGAGATTGTAAAAGACAAAGACGCTGTCAAACTGTAAGCCCTTGGATTTGTGGATGGTTAGCAGTTGCACGCCGCCCTTTCCTTCGATGGAGATTTGCTTGAGCTTATCCTGCTCCCTCAGTTCTTCCAGATATTGCAGGAAGGCGGGGATGCCGGTATCGGTGGTGCTGCTGTCCAGCTCGAAGTCTTTGCAGAGATCCAAGAAGGCGTCGAGGTTGAGCTGATCGCGCTCTCCCAGCTTGCTGCGGTCCAGGTATCTGAGCACCAGGTCTTGGCAGGTGGTATGCGGGCTGCTTTCGGATTCCGGCCGCTCGCTGTACAGCTCATGCAGATGGTGTCCCAGCTTGGTAAAGTCCGGTTTCTGGCCTGCCTTTTCGCTCTGATGGATCAGGTCTATCACCTTTTTGAGCAATTCCGGTTTGATGCGGATGTAGTCGCTGCGCAGCCAGATGAGCCAATCCGTCCAATCCCCATAGGCGATCCACCTCATAAAGCTGATCAGTGGCTGTACCAGAGGGTGTTCGGGCAGCTCGGCATTGGGTTGGTAGACGCTGGGGATGCCGGCTTCGTCCAAGATGCCCTGCATCTGCACCAGTTCGTTGTTGGTTCTGCAGAGGATGGCGATGCTTTTGCCGGTCTTCTCCTCGGGTTTGAGATACTTTTCCACCCAGTCTTTGCGCACTTTATCCAGGGTGATGGGTGCGTTTTCCCCGGTTTGAAACGACTTGGCCTGAAATGAGATATGGCTGCGATAGTCAGGTTTCGTCACGGCGCTTTTCACCGTGGCGTAATCCCAGACCTTATTTTCATCTTCTTTTTTGTCTCCTGCTTCTATTTCTTCTTTATCCTCATTATCTTCTTTATCCTCATTATCTTCTTTGTCTCCAGCTTTATCTTCTTCATCATCATCTTCCTCTCCTCCTCCCAGATAATTGTGCAGGTCATCATCCCCAAAGATGGAGTTGATCAGCTCCATCAGGGTGGGTGTGGTGCGGTAGGATATGTCTAAAGAATCAGTGCGTACATTTCCCTTGATGGGGCCGATCAGGTCTTTGAGTTTGATCAAGAGCTCACGCTCGCCGCCACGCCAGCCGAAGATGGATTGCTTCTCGTCTCCCACCACGATGAGCCCGCCAAATTCCTTGCTGCCTGCGCCCGAACACACTTCCTCTATGATGGGCTTGAGGATCTGAAACTGCATCAGCGAGGTGTCCTGAAACTCGTCGATGAGGATAAAGCGGCTGCGATGCGTGAGGAAGTGGTAAAACTCGTTGGCCACATTGGCTTCCTTCATGGGAAAAGCGGGCGAAGTGCCACTAAAGAGCGCCTGAAATGTAAACCAGGAGATATCGTCATAGGTCATATTCTTGTAGCGATAGATGAGCTTGTCGTACTCACGGAGTATGGAGGCCCAGACCTCCAGAATCTCAGCCTCTTCAGGCAGGAAGTAGCGGTAGTAGAAGTGATCCGAGAGCTTGGTCCTGAGCTCTTCCTTCAGCGTGGTGAGCGTCTCGTGATGCTCATTCTTGCTGTTGATCCTGCGGCCGTCATAGAGCTTCAGGTCTTTGACGTTATCAAAGAAGATCATGGCTTGAGCGGAGTTTGACAGCAGGTCTTTGAGTTGGCGGATAAAGTCTTTGGGGTCAACAGGAAAGCCGTGGTGGAACAGCCCTTGGATGGTGCCGCTAAAGTATCCATCCCAGGGTTTTTTCTTACCCGCTGCGATCATCTGCACGCGGTCCAAAATAGCTTCCAGCGGCGGGCAGAGCAGCTCCCAGGTCTCGTCCATTCTCTGCTTGCGTTCATCTTCTGAGAGTTTGGGTTTGGGGTTTTGGACAATCATCTGATAGAGCCAGCGGTTGTAGATCAGCGAGGCAAAGAACTCTGAATAGCCATCCAGAGAGCGCTTCACTTTGCGCCTTAAGAGCTTGTCCACCTTGGCTTTGAGCTCGTCTGTCATCAGCTCGCTCAGCAGGTAAGGCATACGCTTTTCCACGGCTAAGGTGTCTATCTCGATGTCGCCAATGCTGCGCAGGGGACGCACAATGTTGCGGAAGATGGAGGCGATGTAGCTGTCGATAGTCATCACCTGCAAGAGCCTGCGGTCTGACATGATGGCCAGGTTGACGCTGGTGAGGATACCATCCTCTTCTGGGGTGAGCCCGTACTCCCCTTCCTCGGGGAGGTTGTCGGCCTCGCTTGCCTCAAATTCCGAATCCGTGCTCTTAGGCTTATTGGCCGCTTTAGCTTCTGCCTCGCTTTTTCTGATCTGTTGGATCAGGCTCTTGCGCTCGGCTTGGTCTGTCTCTTTGGTGGAACATAAGAGCTGGAGGTGTTCCTGGATGCGCTCTTTGATCTCGGCGGTGGCCTTGCGTGTGAAGGTGAGCACCAGGATGCTGTCCACCTTAAAGCCTTCCCTTCGATAATATCCCAAGATCAGGCGGATGTATTCAATGGCCAGGCGGTAGGTCTTCCCCGTGCCTGCGCTGGCTGTAATGATCATGTTTTCGGGTTGTTTCTCTGTCTCATGAACGATTATGTTGGTGGTGCTGTCTTTCATGATTCCTCCCTTCTGATTGCTTTTTGCAGTTCTGCTCTGGTGATGCCCTGCGACTTCTTTTTATCCTCCTGAGAACTGCCGGTGTAGTAGCCTTCTTCTATGCACCGGGCGAGGATGAGGCTGATCCTGTCGCGCCACTTGTCCCACTTACCTATTTTTGCGCCTTCTCTTTCGGGTTTGCCTTCCAGCACCATCCAAAAGAGCGAGTGTATCTTCTTGTGTTGTTTTCGCTCTTCGGCGTCTTCTGTCTTGTAAAAATCGTAGTAGTAATGCTCATAAAAGATGAGCTGATCCTCATAGGCAGAGCCTGTTTTGAAGTCTATGATATAATCCATTGCGGGTGAGAGGATGCGCAAATCCGCTCTGCCACTGAGCACAACCGGAAACTTGAAGCCCTCGCCCAGGCGTGTCAGCTCCACTATTTCGGGTCTCTGCTCACTATCTTCGGGAAGCAGCTCAAAGCCTGAGTTCTTCAGGTTTGGCTCCAGCCAGCGATAGTAAAACTGCTGCACGCTGTCCACCAGGCAATCCGCAACCACCTCAAAGAGGAACTCCCGATTGTAGTTTTGCGGCATCTTAAAATCCCAGGTGTCGCTTTTCAGCAGTTTATCCAGCTCCTGCTTCAGCCCGGCGGCATCGGCAAAGACTGTTTCCAAGCGGCTGAGGTCGCTGTTTTTCCCTGCCACCCGGCCCAGGATTTTGCCCATAAACTCATGCGTGATATTGCCAAAGAGCAGCGGACTGAGCGTCTCCTCTTGCAGCAGTTCCACCGGCTCGATGCGCCTGTGTTTGGTGATGTACCAGGCGAAGGGATTGGAGGTGAAGCTGCTCAGGCTGTAGGAATTGAACCTCAGCTGGCCGTCAAAGTCCTGCTCATCATAGGGCAGCACAAAGAAGCCGGCATCCGGGGTGCGGGAAAAGTCGTATTGCTCGGATTGCTCCAGCAGCGGATGCACGCTATCGCCCTGGTAGACCTTGCTTTGCGCCTGGCTGAGGAGAGCGGGGTCTATGCTGGGCTGGATGTATTCCAGCGTCACCTGCTTCTGCAACTTGGGTTCGGTGCGCTCGGGCTCGAGGTGTTGCACCAGCTCATTGAGGTAAGAGCTGGGTTCGAGGTCGTTTTCCTGCTCGCTGTAGCAATAGAGCGTGGTCTTAGCGCTGCCTAATATGAGCCTGAGGAAGTAGTAGCGTTCCCAATCTCTGATGACGTCGTAGTTCTTGAGCCCGAGGCCCTCCTTCTGCGCCTGGTTCAGCAGCCAGACGGGCTCCGGATTCTGCGGCAGGATGCCTTCCATGCAGTTGAAGATAATCACCTCGTCGTAGCTGATATTGCGGCTGTCCAGCAGGTTGCTGAGCTGATACAGGGCCCTCTCTCTCTTGAGTTTGGGGCCAATCCTGCCGGGTGCGAGGTAGTCCAGCCAGAGCTTGAATATCTTATGCGCCAGGGCAGTGCCTTTGTTGCTAAAGACATCCTTCCAATCGCTCACAATGCCCAGCTCTTCCACGCTTTGGAAGTTTGAAAGCAGGTCGTAGAATACGAGCACAATGTCTGTAGATTCATATTCCTCCCGGCTACAGAGCTTGGCCAGCTTGAGGCCGCTCTCACTTTCGAAGATGCCTGCCAAATCTTTGATACTCTCGATGTTTTGCAGCTGTTTAAGGATGGCAAAGTGGTCGCTTAGCAGGTGGTAGAGGCTGGGCTTTTCATCGCCCTTGAAGAGACCCAGCTCAAAGACCTTGAGCTCCAGATCGATGTAGAGCACCGAATCTTTGGCCAGGACGCGCAGTTGATCCAGCAGCTTCTGCCTGTTCTGCTGGTTATAGATTTGGATAAAACCCGGTGTGGCAATCGCTTTGGCCACCTCGGAGAGCGGCAGATAGCCCTTTTCCTCATATTGTGCCAGGGCAGCCAGATGGCTTTCATAGAGTTTGAGCAGCGAGAAGAGCTGCGTCTTGGTGAGGCTGATATTGCTGCTGAAGCCAAAGCGGACGGGATCGAAGAGCCGGCTGTAGCCGCTTTTTTGCATACCGGAGTCGATCAATACCCGCTTTCGGGGCTCTTCTTCTGCCAAGATAGCCTCCTTCGCAGAGCCGTAGGCACTGAGGCAGCTCACGCTCATCTCGGCCAAGCTCCGATTATGCACCACGTTCAGCTCCTGCAGCGCTATCTGCTCGCCCGGTATCTGGCTGAGGTCAAGGGGTTTGGCTTCCAGCTTGTCCACATCAAAGCTATCCGGGGTGCCCTGATGCAGGATCACGATCTCAAAGCCCGCCTCATCCAGCTTCCGGATCAGCTCTTTTTCCAGCTTGCTGTAGTAGTATTGATTTACAAAGACCAGCTTCCGGGGCTGCTCCAGCGGGATGAGATTTGCCATATCCAGGTAAAAGATGGCATCGGTAAAGCCTTTCTCGCTGATGAAGCCTTCATAGCGGGACAGGATGGCCAGGATGCGCTTGATGTGCTCCTCCTGCCATTCGCGGGTGTTGAGATTGGGGTTATCGAGCAGCGCAGTCAGCGGCACCTGTTCATCTTTCATCTCGCCAAAGAAGGCAAAGAAGTCGGTTCCCCAGCTCACCAGATCGTCGTAGCTTTCCAGGTGGAAGGTGTCTTTATCCTCTTTCTCCAGCACCTGCCAGAGGCAGAGCAGCCGCTTTTCGTCGGTCAGAGCGGGCACGGGCGGCACAATCAGCCAGTTTACAAATTCCTGGATGGTAAACCACCGGATGCGCTCCAGTTTCCACTGCGGCAAAAAGCTCNGGATNGCCCGGCTCTTGGAGGGATGCGTGGGGAAGATCAGGCAGCAATCGTCNACNATCTGCTTTATNGCTTCGGCATGGACGTCTTGATTGAAGGGCACATAGATGCATTTGAGCATATTTTCTCCTTAAAATAGTTACAAAAGGGGTGAGAAGAGCCGNCAGATGGATTCTATCGAGCGCACAAAGATNTTTTTGTTCAAAACCTGCTCCAGGGTTACTTGCTCGCTTTTGCTCAGGTCTTCATTGAAAGCTTCCACGGCTGTGGCTACGGTGGGTGCGTGATAGATCATTGCGGTGGCTTCAAANTTGTGGTGGAAGCTGCGCGGGTCCATATTTGCCGTGCCGATGGAGAGAATCTCGTCATCCACGATCAGTACCTTGGAATGCAGGAAGCCGCCTTTGTAATCGTAGATATTGACGCCCACTTCCAGCAGCTCTTTAAAATAGGAGCGGCTGCCAAACCAAACGATGTGGTGATCGGCTTTCCCCGGCACGATGATATCTATCTTCACGCCGCTGAGGGCAGCGGTTTTGAGTGCTGCGCGCATACTTTCATCGAGGATCAGGTAAGGTGTGGTGATGCGGATGCTGTGTTGCGCATTGCAGATGGCAAAGAAGTAGGCCTGCATGATGCTGGCGTGATCCGTATCCGGCCCGCTGGCGACCATCTGTATATGGATGTCTTCCAGTAGTTTGACTTCTTCCGGCGGCAGCCTGAGATACTTGGGTGCTTTATCCGGTGTGAGCAGGTTTTGCTTGCTGACAAAGTACCAATCCACCAAAAAGAGAGCCTGCAGGCTGATGGCACCTTCGCCAAAGACGCGCAGGACGTTGTCTCGCCAATAGCCATAATATTTGCTTTTACTCAGGTATTTATCGCCGATATTGAGTCCGCCCAGATAAGCGATATGACCGTCTACGACCACGATCTTGCGGTGATTTCTATAGTTGGTGCGGCTGTTGAGCAGCGGAATCCACACCGGCATGAAAGGCACAAATTCCACGCCCGCCTCGCGCAGCTCTTTTTTGTATTTGCGGCCCAATTTCCAGCAGGCCACATCGTCGTAGATAAAGCGCACCTTCACGCCTTCCTTCACCTTGCGGATCAGCGCACGCTTGAGCGTCTGCCCCGTCTCGTCATTGGCCACGGAAAAGTACTCCAGATGCACATGATCCTTGGCCTCGGCGATGTCCTGGAGGATGCTGTCCATGGCTTCATTGGTCTCCGCAAAGATTTGCACCTGGTTGTGACAGGTAAGGATGGCTTTGCTATTGGATTTGAGCAGGTTTTTGATCCTGAGAGCCAGGGGTGAAAGATCGTCTGTATCACAATCGGCTCCCGGAAGATTCAGCTCGTCCAGGTTGATGGAATCTTCCAGACCTTTGCGGTTGAAAAGACGCCCCTTACGCCAGTTGCGCCCGAAAAAGAGATAGAAGATAAAGCCCACCACCGGAATGTAAATCAACACCAAAATCCAGGCCAAAGTCTGAATCGGATTCTCGTTTTCCAAAACCAACACGATAATCATCAATACAATCGTGATGGCGAAGATGGTGCTCAGAATCTTGAGCGTCACATTGGTAAAAGCAAAGACAAATTCTCCCCCTATGATCCAGTAGACCAGACTCGCTATCAGCAGCAGAGCCACCAGCAGGATCATGATCAGCAAAATGCTATCCCAAATATCTCGAGTAAACACCGCAACTCCTTGGCAAAATATTAGTCGGGTGCAAGTTAATAATAAGACGGGATTTGTGTCAATGAGTTTAAGCGGCGCCAGCCTTTTTGGTGCGGGCGGTCGCTTTGGGCGCAGCACAGTATGGTCGCTTGCCAAAGCGACTCAAAAAGACAACCGACGCCTTGACTGCGGCGGTATAGCAGTCGCCGGCTACCATAGATTGGTACGGCAACTGCCGGTACCTTGCGCTGCGCAGACGGGCGACCCTACCTCATCAAGACCATCTTGGCTCTTTTCTGATAACCCGGAGCTCTCATCCTCAACAGATACACACCACTGGCCACGGAGCGTCCCCTATTGTCTTTGCCGTCGAAGCTCAGTTTGTAGTTGCCGGTGAGATGCTCTTCATCCACCAGGGTT
>JGI24709J26583_10003316_pt1 | contig 12759 bp, 5 predicted proteins | sample BioPla2DNA1_FD_26583 | JGI IMG/M metagenome (IMG submission 26583) | reverse complement strand
TCCTTTTGAGCTTCTTCTAAAGATACTTCTGGCATCTTTTCTATTGTAGCTTCTGTATCATTTTTAATATCTTCTTTTGACTGTACTGCTACTGTTTCCTCAATTTTTTTTTCTTCAAGCTTCTGGGCATTTGCCTTGATAAGCTGTTCTTCATTTTCAAAGCCTGCAAGGGTTTTAAGATACTGTTCAATTGTTCCTGACTGTTCTTTTGTAATCGGATTAAAGTCAACCTTCATACCGTTAAATTCGATTCCCTCTTCATTAAGGGCATTGAACAGGGAATCTTCACGCCAGCGGTTTTCTGGATTCTTTGAGTCAAATTCTACAAGAAGAGAAATCTTTCCGTCTTTAGTCGGAACACGATACATCTTTACTCCAACAAGAGTAAGGTTTTTCTCTCTTTCTCCTGAATCATACTGTCTGAAAAGTTCCTCAACATCAGCTTTAAGACTTTCTTCGATTTCACTTTCAAAGAATGCTTCCCCATTTATAGACCAAACAGGAAGAGCTTCTTCTATTTTATTTTCTTGTTCCATTTTATTCTCCTTACTTTGTTTTGCTTTTATAATTGATTCTATTGTTTCTTTTGGATATGTATGTGTATCTTTAATTTCTAAATCTTCAAAACTTAGAGCATTAAAAATTCTTCCATTAGAATATTGCGACACTTCAAAAGTATCATCTTTTGCAACATACATAACGTCTTGTACCATTCCTGACTTTTGAGCAAATTGTTCACATAAATAAAATTGTTGTTTCGTATGAGGAAATAAATATAATAAATCTGAATTATTATTTTTTCCTATTTTTTTAATTTTATCTTTCAATACTGTTTCTTTATGGAATGTATCTACTAATATATGTTCTAATGTTTTAACAACGCCATTTTGTGTTGCAAAAAAACAAGGTATCCATTTTTCAGTATTCCATTGTGTACCAGCATCTATTTCTCGTGCTTTATCTCTTAATAATAAAAGATCACTATCTGTCTTAATAATTCCATACTCACTTTCTTGTACAGGTTTATTTTCTTTCATTTTTTCAATAGACGAAAATACATTATCTATTAAAGAAACCCATTTTTTATCTTTATTAGGAGAATAGAGTGCAAAAGAGCCATGATCTAAAATAATATGTCCTACAAATCTATTTTTTCCATTATTCTCTTTAAAAAAGTTTTCTAATTCTTGTGTTAAAGAAATATCTGCTTCTGATGGTTCTACATATCCCGAAGGATGATTATGAGCAAAAATAACTTTACAATCATTTTCTTGTGCATAATTTCTTAAAGAAAGCAAAAACGCATCATCGGGTTTTATAATAGTAGAAGAAGGTTGACCTGATGAAACAGAAACATGACGTACTATTTGATTATTTTTATCTAAAAAAAGGTATCGTGCTGTTTCAAAGTTTTTATCTGAATATTTTTGTATTTCTTTTGCAAGATCTTTCCATCCCGTTTCACTCATTTCACCTGTTGCTTCTAAATCTATTGTTGTACCAATAATTTCTGTTAACGCATCTTGAGTAAAAGAATCTTCTGAAAACACACGCTTTTCATCTTTTACTGCCGTAAATTTTGCTTCTAATGCAGCTGCATCGCCTTCTGAAATACCAAGTTCTAACTGCAATAATTTCAATCTATTTCTTTCTTCTGGAGAAATAGAAGCATCAGCATATACTGCATGTAATAATTCATTAAATTTTTCAAACTTATCTTGCTCACTTATCATTATTTACTCCTTAACTCTTTCTTGTATTTTTCCATTTATAGTTTCTTTAATTTTTTGAGTTACTATTTCATATTCAAATTGATCTATCATTTTTTTTAATCCCATAGTGCTTTTTACACACATATTCCGAAACTCACTATTTATATTTGAAAAATTCATTTCTTCCATTCTTAATATCTCCTGTTAGTAATTGTAAACAATACAAACAATTTGCATACTTTACACTTTTTAAGCAACTTTTTTTATTTTCTTTTTAGCAGCTTGTGTTTTCCATTTCATTAATAATTTTTCTTGTTTTATTTTCCCTTTTGCATCTAGTTCAGCAAACAATAAATTTAATTTTTTTACTTCTTCTACAGACATTCCAGATACTATTTCTTTTTTTATATCTAAAATTGGAATATGTGTTTTACTTAGATTAGTAAATATCTCTTTAAAATTATAACACATATTTAATAAATCGCAAGATTCTATCATAGAAAAAATAGTTGTAACAGAAATAGGTATTTGAGGTAATTTAACAATATTTGAACAACAAAAGAAACTATAACTCATATCAATTGTACTTGCAGACACTTTCGTTTCGCTCAAATCAAGTAATAAACAACTATATCTTTGTAATATATTTCCAACAGTATTTTCTTCATAACTCGGTCCCCATTTTTTCTTTGAAGTTTTAGTTATTTTTAACTTATACGGTTCTTTATTTAAAAACGTATCTTTTTTCTTATTAGAAAGAATTTGTAAAGCATCTCTTTTTTGTATATTTTTTAAAACAGTATCTAATTCATTAAATGGTACGGTTATTAATTTTTTAGGATTACTATATAAAGTATATTTAAATATTTCATTTTCTTTTTCTAATTCTTTTTTCATAAAATCAACAAGATTTTTATCTACACAGAAAGGATGATGCAAAAACTTCTCTTTTCCAAATAATTTATTACTTCCTAAATAATATTTTCCAAAATATACCTTTTCTTTGTTATTATTAATATACGTAATTTTAAATTTAACCATATCACGATTAAACTCATCATTTGCTTGTATCATATTTTTTTCAATTTTACATAAAATATCATGAGCATCTCTAAGTGTAAAATGAACTCCAGTAGGTATTTTATTACTTAATGATGCTATGAAAACTACAGAAATAAATTGTTTCTCTTCCATTTATCTACTCCTCACATCTTTCTTTATTTTTTTCTCTTGCTTCATATCTTTTTTCAATTCCTTTTTAAAATCCTCTTTCCATCCAAATAATACTTGCTCTAAGTCCTTTTCACTTAACACGTCCATTTTCTTAAACATATTATCAAGTTTCTTTTTTTCATCATCATTCATCCATAAAACTATTTGTTTTGAAATATCTAATACAGGTATTTTAGTATTACTTATTTTTTTAAAAGTATCTTGAAATTTTTCAGCCGTATTTAATTTTTCACATCCATAAAAAGTTCTCCACATATCTACTACACTTTCTGGAATCACCGGTGCTTCCACCAAACTTTTACACTCTTCAAAAGCCCAACTCATATTTTCGACTCCTTGAGGAAGCACCGGTGCTTCTATTAAACTTGTACATCCAGCAAAAGTTCCACTCATATTTTCCACCCATTGAGGAATATTTAGTATTTCTTTTAATTTCTTACATCTACTAAAAGCACCTCTCATATATAATACCCCCTCTGGAAGCACCGGAGCTTTTATTAAACTTGTACATCCAGCAAAAGTTTCATTCATATTTATTACACTATTAGGTATCACCGGTGCTTCAATCAAATTCTCACATCCCCTAAAAGTTTCAGCCATATTTTTCACACCCTCTGGAAATACCGGTCCTTTCACTAAACTTTCACAATTACCAAAAATTCCTGATATATCTTTTAAATCACGAGGCAATATAGTTTCACTTAAATCAAACATAAACCCTTTTTTTATATATATGTGTTCTAAAGTATAGGCTAAATTGCTCCAAAAAATATTATCTTTCCATTCTACATCTTTTTTTTCTAACCCATTTATTTTTAACTTATACACCACATTTTCACTTTTAAGGTTTAACATATCATCAATATCTTTAAAATCAATTTCTAACTCTTTTACCTTTTTCTCTTCCATTATCTACCCCTCACATCTTTATCTATTTTTCTCTCAACCTTTATATCTTTTTTCCACTCATTTAAATTTTTATTTGGTTCTAATTTAAGCTCGCCTTTAGCAATCTTCATTAAAAATTCATCGGTTTTTTCTTTGCTTTTTATATTCATCTGTGAAGTAAGTTTTATGAACTTTTCTTTTTCATCTTTTGACATTCCGGCAATAAGTTTTCCAGCGGCTTTTATTACAGCTTCCTGAGATATGTTTTCTTTGTTAAACTTGAACGCTTCATAGAGATTTTCAGAGAAGTTTTCACAGGTTGGATTTTTCCAGTCTACATGAGAATTACTAAGGACTCTTGTAACGTTTTCAGGTTCATTATCAAAAAAAAGCATTCCTTGACTCTGAGCCTCTTCAAATCTTCTATTTTCAAAAACCTCTATTTCATGATTAATTACATGAACAATGCTTTCAGTGTCTGTAGAAACATTTTGTGGATCTGTCTTTTGAACAACAGATTCTGCTTTTGGAATACTAGATTGAGGAGTATGAACTTCTGGTTGAATTTTAGGTTCTTCTTTTACTCCACTACCCCATTTCTTTTCATATTCAGAAAGATATTCATTAAACTGTTCTGTCAAAGTATTCTGTTCAATTTCGTTATTTTCAGCTTTTTTCATAGCCTCACGATAGCGGGCTTCTTTTACATTTCTTTCTACAACATAGAACGGGACCATATCATTTTGAATTATTTTATCAAGCGGATTAAGAAGAGCATTTTCAAATTCACGAGTTTTTTCATCAGCAATATCTTTTTTCACTCTATTTATAACTTTTTGTAAATTATCTTCCCCATAGAGCTTATCTAATTCTTCTTGCTTACTGTGTTTTTCTGCATTGATTTTGTTTATATATTCAGTTCTGTCTGAATCATTTTCAATGCCCATTTCTGCATACTTTCTACGGATATTTTCAAGCTGCTTATTCAAATCGTTAATAGATTTATCAAAGCGTTCAAGACCAGTTTTCTGTTCTTCCTTACTTCTGTTTGGATTGCCGTCAGCAATAGACTTTAAATGATTATTAATATAGTTTTCTTTTGAAGCCTTTTTTTCAGCAAGTTTCTCTGTAAATTTAATCTTTGACTCAACCAGGCTATCATAATCTGTAAGTCGTGAATTAAACATTAAAAGTTCGTTTTTTATAACAGCTGCAATATCATCAAGTTCCATTTTGGCTCGTACAACTGGGTCTTTTATGAGTTCATATTTAAGTTTTTCAGGGTCAAGATCTGCTACATTAAGAGTGTTTCCCTTGTATTTGAAAAGCTGGTCTATACGGCTTTGCTTTTCATCATGCTTCTGGAAAAGAAGAGAATCAATTGAATCATAAATAAGCGGGTAAACAATATGAACGTGTCCTTGTTGATTTCCTTGTCTCCAGATACGACCTTCTACCTGAACACATTCAGAAGGATTCCAGCCCATCATAGTGTTATAAAGTGCAATAGAATTTCCATTCAGGTCCATACCTTCGCTGATAGCAGAAGAGCCTATAAGAATTTTACAGTCATTTGTCTTATCATTAAAAGCATCTGCAACTTTTGCACGTACATCATCAATTTCATCTCCTTTTTCAATTCTTACATTTTTGCCGTTAATTTTTGCAGACTGACCGTCAATAGAAGCAAAAACGTTACGAGGAATCCCTTGTTTTACCATATAATCAATTACATAAGGATAAGCATTAGTTCCTTCTGGCATGTAAATAACCTGTCCACAATCCTTATGTTTTTTCCAGTTTGAAACGACAGTATCACATACAAGTTTAAGTTTAGGAGAACAGTCAACTATTTGTTCAATAGGTGGTAATTCTATATCTAAAGGTACTCCAGTATCTGGATCAATAAGTTTTTCCTGCTTCAAGAGAGCTGGTGAAAGACAGGCTGTACGCATCATATTCATTGCTTCAAGAACAGGTGCGCCTTTTTCTTCTTTTGGTCTGGGTTTCATAATATAATTTATTGCAAATTCAAAAATTTGTTTTTGCAATTCTGTTGCTTCAAGATTTACTTTATGAGTTTTCTTTTTCGGGCGGATAACTCCTGCTTCTTCACCGTCAACTTTGTCTATATACTGTTTCAAGATATTCTGTAAGCCATGAAGGTCACCCCACTCTTTCATAACGGTTGCCATTTCTACAGTACCATTTGGCTTTACTACACTTTCAAGACGAGTTTTTGCATACTGTGAACAGAAATCATTAAGATTTTTAATTCCACAGGTTTCCATTTCTTTTCTTGCAACATAAACAAGCATTGAATAAACTTCCAACGGCGAGTTGGTAAAAGGTGTTGCAGTAAGCATAAATACATTTCGGTTTTCGTTCTGCTGTTGGATAATCTGCGTTACATTGAACATCTTTTTTGCAATTCCAGAAGGTTCTCCAGAACCAACAATTCTGTTGAATTCACTGATTCTTTCTTTTCCGTCAATGTCTTTGCTTTTGCGAGGTTTTCTTTCTAGCTTTTTATAAGCATGGGCTTCATCTACTGTAACATGGTCAAAACCTGTATTTACCCATTCAATGTAATTTTCATCACGGACTTTTCCAGAAGCTTCTTCATAAATTTTTTCTCTGGCTGCTGCCCTTTCTTTTGGATTTGAATCAGAAAGTTTTTCTGTAAGCCCCAGCAAGTCTGCATAATCATTAAAAAGGTATTTATCAACAGTTGCTTTATTCCAGTGCAAATTATTTAAGGCTTCTTTTGTAGCTAATGTAATTGAACCTGCAGGAATATTTAATCCATGATTTGCTTTATTATAATAAGCACCTATAGAACTACGAGAGAAATTGCCAAGATTGTTTACAGGAATATCAGGGAAAAGTTCATGAATATCACTTTCCCATTTACCTATTACGGATTTTGGAACAATAATCAAAGGTCTTTTACATCTTCCGCTCTGAATCTGTTGTACAGTAGCCGTAATACCTGCTGCTGTTTTTCCGACACCTACATCATATGCTAAAATACCATTTCCTTTATTACAGAGGAAAGAAATACCTTTAATCTGCTGATCATAAAGATGGAAATGACTTCCCTTTCTATAAGAATTCATTCCGTCAATGAACAAAGGTAGTTTTGCATAATCAGGGTCTCGAGAACCGTTGAATTGTCTGTTATAGGCATTTGTAAGAGCCTTTCCTTCTTTTTCAGAAAGAACAGTTTTTATATAACGAGTAAAGAGCTTTTCTGCTGTTTCACGACGGTCATTTATTTTTCTATTTCTAATCTGAGATTTTTCTTTTTCATCAAGGCTGTTATCTCTAATTGTAGGAAGTGCAATTCCGTCAATGTAGTTTGTTACATCTTCCCAAGTAATTGTAGGTGGAATGTCTTCTCTGTTAATCCCAGCTGAAGAATAATCAGAAATCTGTTCTCTTCCATTTTGAGCATCTTCCAAATCATAACCTGTTGCCCATTTAATGAACTTTTCGGTAATATTTTCTCCATTGAGTTTAAACTCTCTAATAAATGGAGAGTTTACTGAAAGTTCAAGTTCACTAAGTTTAAGAGGAACAGGAAGAGCTTCCTGAAGAATAGCCTTATTCTTCTGATAAACTTTTTCTGCCATATCGGACTTGTTATGAAGTTTTTCAATAAGGTCTAGTTTCTGATAAATATTGCCGGAAGCATACAATTCTTTATGAATATAGCGGTCTCCGCCAATTACAGTTCCATCATGAGAAATTACCGGGTCTATGCAGTAGTTAGGACTGTTTTCAAGAATATTTTTTTCTTCTGGTGTAAGTTTTGAAAGATCTACGTAACCTTTATAGTTTGTTGCTGCCCAGAAAGTCCGTTCATCTTTATTCCAGTTTTTTCCATATTTATTTGCAAAATCAGAGTTATCCATAATATTTTCTTTTACTGGAGTATAACGTTGAGGTTTTGCAGGAGCTTCAATGGTATTTCCATTTGTATCAATATAACGGCTGCCGTCAATGGTAATGTCTTTAATAACAGTTAAAGTTTCGTATTTTTCCTTAAAGGCTTCTTCAATACCTGTAATTACACCCTGCTCAAAGCTGTCCTGATAAAGTTTAAGGATGTTAGTTCTGTCATCAAATTCAAATAACGGATAATTTGAATTCTCAACAAATAACTTTTTAAGTGTCCCGTTTTTCTTGGATGTATATGATTTTTGAGAAGTTATAAAAAATGATTCTTCCAGACCTTTTTCTTCTGAAAGAACAGCATTCACAATTTCTTTACCCTCTTCAATCTGTTTCTTTGAGAAATGTTTTTCTTCAAGCAGTTTGTTAAGTGAAAGTTTTGTATCTTCAAGCTCAACATCTCTTACTGAAGGAATCTTTTCCCATAAATCAGATACACCTTTTATAAAGTTTGGAGTTACATAATAATTGTTGTATGTGGTAACAAGACTAGCATTTTCATTTAATGTAAGACACTTGTTTCCATCAATAATAACATCAACAGCTTCATGGTCGTCTTTATTTTGTGAATAAAGAATTGTAAAACCTGCTACAGAATATTCTTTTGTTCCTGCTTTAAGAGGATTTTTAAGGACTTCATTAAGAATAATGTCTGCATCTTCTTCCTGTTGTTTGATTTTTGTTTTCTCTTCAAGCATTGCCATTTTATTATTATGGCGTTCTTCTATTATGTTTTTTGCCTTCGCAAAATATTCTTCTTTTGTTGTACAGCCGCTTGCCTTTACAACTTCGTTTAGAGCAACGTCCCAGCGTTCTTTGATTTTTTCATCACGTTTTCTTCCGTATTCAAGATATTTTTTCCATCTTTCATCAGAATCAGTTCCGCCCCAGCCACCAAAATCTTTAGAAAAATTCTTTTCTTCTGGAATTTCCACTTCATCTCCTGCAAGATGTGCAAGAGCATTATCATCATCAATGTTAGAAAGGTTTACAATTCCGTTCTCTGGGAACAAAGTCTGTAACTTAGCAAATATAGGAATTTCAGAATAATCATTTTCACTTCTGTTTGATTTGTCATAATCACTTTTACTGTAGTTTTTTTCCGAAATTACGGCATTAAACGGATTTCTTATTTTTATTTCTTTTAAATCATTTGAACTGAAAGTTTTAAGATCATCACGCCAGCTTGCGTATCTTGATTCGGATATTTTATCTGTAACATTATTCTGTAAGGTTGCAAAATATGCCTTATTATCTTTCATTCCAAGATAGCCATCCATAACAGGCTGCCATTGGGATTTGTAATAGTCAATAATATTATTAAGTCGCTGCTGTTTTGCTACTGAAAGTTTTAATTTTGCATAATCATCAGAGTTTTCATTGTAAAGTTTTTTTACGCTTCCGTCTGGATAAAGAACAGCAAAGAGCTTCATTAATCCTTTATCGGTTTCTTCAGTTGTAATAAGAACTTGTTTTGAATCAACATCGAAGTGCGGTATCCATTTCCACATGCCTGTTGTTGCTCTCCAAGCTTTGTCAGACCATGCCTTAAAATCTTTAACTTCAAAATCACCTTTAATATTCAACAATTTTCTTACATTTGAATCTGTGGAAATGTCTTTTTCTGAATTCATGTATTTTTCAAGAGCTTTTTCTATGTTCGATTTTTCTTTTGGAAGAGCTTTTTCTTCTTTGTTTTCAATAAGAGTTGAATTAAGAATCTGTTTATTTTCTGCTTCAATTTTTTCTGAAATAGGTGTAATAATATTATTTAACGCAAAATTTTCAAGATTATTCAACTTATTAAGTTCATCCTGTACAGTAAGTCCTTCGTGAACGGATACATACTGTTCTTCTTTTCCAAAACGATTTGTACGTGTTTTTATTTCTCCAAGAACTTTATCTGTATGAAATTTAAAATAATTATTGTTAGAAAGAACTCCAGCCATATTTTCTTTAGCTTCAGCTAATTGTTCTTCTGGACTTTTCTTAAAAGGCACTGGAGCAGTTTTATTAAATTCTTCAATATCTATTTTTCTCTGTTCCCAATTACGCATTAAAATAATATCTGTTCCAACTTTAGTTGTTGGGAAAGTTCCTTCCGGCAGACGGTAAGCATCAATAAGTTCGCCTTTTTCTGCGATGAGCTTTTTTATTTTGTCATTGCTTGAATTTAAAAATCCGCTTGGAACAACAAATGCCATAAGAGAGTTTTTATCTTTAAGAGAATCAAGACCTTTGGCAATAAAATATTCTTCATATCGGTTGAATTCTTTACCTTCGCCCTTTCCTTTCCATTCGCCAGTATATTCTCCATAAGGCGGATTACCGATTATAAGGTCATATTTTGGCATTTCATAATTCTTGTTCCTTACAACTCCTTCACTGTCATAGAACTGTGCCTGAAATGCTCCTTGAATTACAGTTGCCTCTGGGTGAAGAATTGTTGCAATTCTAGCTGAAGTTTCATCGAGTTCTCGTAAAGTAAACTGATTATTAGGTCTGTTTTCTGCAAAACGTCCAATACCACTTGAAGGTTCAAGAACAGTTTTTGCATTAGGAGCATAAGTATCTGCAAGTTTCCAGACCGCCTCAACTACATTTCTTGGGGTATAGAATGCGTTTAATGCTTCTGCACTAGTAGAATCTTGTTCCTTTAATCCACCGCCACCTTCATACATAGACAACAAATTAAACCATTCTGGATTGTCTTTAATTTCTTCATCGGAATGTGTTGCTAAAAGTTCTTTTACTTCTTTTCTTATATCACGAGATTCAGACTTAGTAAAATTTATAGCATTTGTTTCTTCTATGGAATTTAATCCATCTCGCCGCTCATTTCCATATCCAGATTGTTCATTACTGCCATGATGTTTGGATAACTCACTGCCCACTTCTCCCTCATGCAGATTTTGTATGCGTAATCCATCGCCTGTGTTGCTGACATCTGATTCAGAAGTTCTGGAAACTTGTCCATCGGAAACGGAACTGTTGTTTGATAAAGGTGTAGCATTATTCCGTCCGGTCTCTTGCTCTCGAATATCGTTTCCGTGTCCAGTTTCGCTGTATCTGCTTCCAGAATTTCTTCCCATTTCGGAACTGCTCCTGTTATTGAGTTGTTCAGCATTGCTTTCTGAACTTCCTCGTCCGACATTCCCATAAGACTCTTTACTTTCACTGCCCTGATTGCTACTGGTTTCATTGCTTTCATTTGTAAGTTCCTCCTTTATATTGGGTTGTATATTTGTTGTACTATTACTATTTAAATCATATTCTACAAATTGATTATTGTCAAATAGTTTTTTAACGTCTTCATCAAAACCTGCAAGGAAAGACTCAAGAGAAAAAAAGTCTGTCTGTTGAATTTCAATATTTTCTTTTGATTTAGCAGGAAATTTTTCCCAGTCTTTTATCTTTTTAAGTCCGTTCTGACGTTCAATTTCATTTTCTATATATTTTTCGGTATCGCTGTTTTCCCTAGCCCACCACAGTTTTTGTGGTTTTGACCATCTGAAACCAGCGTTTTTTAGAAGCTGCCTTTCAAATTCACTAGGACGTGATGGAAACAGAACTTCAATACCATGCTTTTCAACATTGCGTCTTATAGTAATATTCTCATTTTCAAAAATAGTATTAGTTTTCATAATAGTACCTCATTGTTTATTTATTATTTATATATATTATAATCGCTTTCAGGACTATGAATATTTTTATTTTTTTCCTTTTTTTTTGATGAACAGGCATTGTTTATTTTTTCATAAAGTCTGTTTCTGCTATACATAGCAGAAGCAGTTTTACTTTCAGAATTAAAAACCTCGTTCAAGAAATCTTTTGTGTTTTCTTTACCGTTTTTTCCTTCACAACCACACTTTTTCATTATTGAAAAGATTTCTTTCTGTTCAGAAGAATCCATTGTTCGGATTACAAACTGAGCTGCACAACAGATATTGTAGGTGTTCTTTTCAAGTTTACGGCTCTGAAGTGTTTCAAAGATTTTTTTTCCAAACTCTGAAATAAGCTCTTCATTATGATTTAATTTGGGTTTAATTCCCATTTGTTCAGAAAGTTCTGGATAATCAACGGAAATCTGTTTTTCGATTGTATCTTCAAGTCCGTAGAAAATCATTTCAGGCATTATAGGAAAACCATTTCTAGCCTTACCACCTGAGTTTTTAAGTTCTTCAAGGCTTGTGTAACCCCACTCAGAATTCTGTGTATCACCATTTAAAACTACATATCCATAAAGTTCATCACCACCGTCCCATTCTGAAAAATAAAATCGGGAATTACCAAGAGTATACTTAAAGGCAAGAGGATGTTTTTTATCTTCTGTAAGAATTTCTCTTTTACCTTTAATAGCTTCTGCTTTAGAAGAAATCTCTTTAATTATGCCTTTGAAGTGTTCACCTTCTTCTCCCTGTGTATAACTTAAAACAAGCTGATACTGTTCTTTTGGAAGCAATGCTCTGGCATTTTTCAGTTCATCAGCGGTAACTTCATTGTTGTTTTTTGAAAGCTGTTCTGAAACAGTTTTCTTAAAATCAGGATTATATTTTTCCATTACATCATTAAAAATCTTTTGTTCTTCCAGTGTTAGCCTTTCTGTCTGGTCTGGATAGCAAAATGACCAATATAAACCATCTGTGTATTCAGAAAGAAGCGTAAACGAGCCGTCAGAGTTATCGTATTTACCACTATTTCCATAGTTTTCTCCTTTACCAAAAGCAAGCATATTTTTTCCATCAGGCTGTTTCTGAACGAATATATCAATTACTTCGTCTTTTTCGTTTTTCCATTTAGCACTGCGGGCAGACTGAATGATTTCAATTTTTTTTCCTTTTTCATCTGCCATGTTAGCCTCCTTAGTTATTTCTTTTTCAAATTCCATACTTACTCCTATATTTTTTACTTTGTAAATTGTGCAAACATTTTGCACAATTTACAATTTCTAATTATTATATTTTATCTT
>JGI24709J26583_10003312_pt1 | contig 12764 bp, 11 predicted proteins | sample BioPla2DNA1_FD_26583 | JGI IMG/M metagenome (IMG submission 26583) | reverse complement strand
GGGTTCACCATTAACATATTCAATTAACGGAAAAGAAAGTACATCTGTTGCCTTGTCAATGCCGCGATGCTCCAGGTTCAATTCTTTAATATTATCATTATCTGTTAATGTAACAGAGGCTTCGCAAGGGTATGGGAAATCTACTCTCTTAACGCTCAGCTTAACTGCCTTTTCAATTAGTTTCTGTATATCCTTTGATATCTCCCGTGCTTTCTGACGGTTGAATATTGTTAACTTCATTTGCTTCATCCCTCCTATGTATTTTATTCTCTTTAGGAGTATTATAGATACTGTTATCAAGCTCCGATAAACTCTTTTTCTTTTCGAGTTCAGGGTACTCCGGACGTTCATGATAAACACCGCTTAAAACCTGCACAAAGCTGTCGGCTATTATGCTCAGGTCCTTTAAAGTAAGATCACAGCGGCTCAGTTGCTCATCATCCAGCTTGTCCTTAATAATTTTTCTGACCAGCCCCTCGGTTTTTCCCGGAGTTTTTTCCGGCATAGAACGGACAGCCGCTTCTACTGAGTCGGCCAGCATTACTACAGCAGCCTCTCTGGAGAGTGGTACAGGACCCTCATAACGGAAATTTTCCTCTTTGAGTTCTTCGGTTTTATCAGTTTGTGTTGCCTTATGGTAGAAATATGCAACCAAAGTGTTACCATGGTGCTGAGTTATAATATCTCTTATTATTTTAGGTAAATGATATTTGGCTGCCAATTCTTCGCCATCCTTGGTATGGGATGTAATAACAAGAGTGCTTAAGTTTGGTGTGAGCTTGTCATGTGGGTTGTCCGATAATTGGTTTTCTTTAAAAAAGTATGGACGCTTCAATTTCCCCACGTCATGAAAATACGCACCTACCCTTGCCAGAAGAGCATTACCTCCGATTTCGCGAGTTGCTACTTCTGCTAAGTTTCCAACCATAAGACTATGGTGGTATGTGCCCGGTGCCTCCATTAGAAGGCGCTTTAAAAGCGGNTGNTTAGGATCGGCTAATTCGAGAAGCTTTAATGGTGTTACCACGTTGAAGGTGGTCTCCAAAAACGGTAAAAGACCAATTGCGAGAATAATAGATAAAAGACCGTTAATAAATGCAAGGCCTCCATCATTTAAGATATTCTCCAGACTCTTCTTTTCAATTAAACCTACCATGATTATGACTAAAGCATTTAAACAACCTAAAGCAAAGCCTGTCAGGGATATTTTCCTTCTCTGAGTGGCATTTGCGGTGAAAAATGCGGCAAAGGAGCCTCCCAATATCGACATAATCATAAATTCAAAATTTCCTCCTACCATGAGTGAAAAACTGAAGGTAAGGAGTATATTTATGGTTATGGCCGCCTCTATACCTAAAAAAATTGCAACCAGTACCGGAGCTATAAATACAGGAATAATAAAATAGGACAAATCGGGTATAAACTCACGAATTACCCAGGCAAACAAACTTGTGATAAGAATTGAGACGCATATCAGGAAAATTGAATTTCGATCGTAATATACTTTGGATTGAAAATTTTTAAGGTAAAGGAAAGTACTTATGAATAATAAGAGAATAATTATATAAACGGCTATATAAAGCAGATAATCAGGCTTTCCTTCACTGTCTATGTAATTAATCTCCTTTAAAACAGCATATTTATCCTCTGTTACCACATCGTCCTTGCTTATTATTCTCTCATCCTTATATATAATAACAGGGTTCTCCTTGATGTAGTTCTCAATATACAAATCTCTCTGAGCATTTGTANCTTCTTCATCAATACGGCTGTTAGGTTTGATTACCTTTTGTAAGACATCTACTGCAACAGGCTTTAAGTCGTAGCTTACATGTCCTTTCTCAATGGTCTCAAGTCCTCTTGCTATCTCAATAGCAATATTATCTTCCATAAGGTTCTTTTTTGTCAGTTCAGGAATTATTGATTTAATAACCGTGCTCTTAAGAATCTGAAGACTACCGCNACCCTGCTCATCCAGCATAAGTGTCAGCGTAGGCTCGTCCAAATCAAAAAGAACATCGTACTCCCCCTGCTCGTCATAGGCCTGAATTTTTTCATTAAGGGTTTGATACTCAGTATCATTGTTAATATCTGTTATAAGCTGTTCCAGACCTTCAAAATATTCATACGCACCGTTTAGCATGTCACTGTTTGCATTTTCAATATCAATTACCACCGGTGGCATTTTTGAGGCCTTTTCTTCTGCATTTTGCCGTGTTCTTATAGAATTTTCAATATCCCTGGGTGCTTGAATGTCATACTGAGAGATATCGCCTACCTCCAGTTTATATTTTACCGGGGCCGCTTCATACGCTACTAATGTTGATAATATCAGCCAGGTAATTACTACCACAAGCATCCTTTGAAATGAATTGCTTTTTAGCAGCCTGATAAACTTAATCTCTCTTTTCTTTTTAATCCTTTTTGCCATTTACAAGCTCCTGCCTTTCGCATCATTATCATACGCTCTTATGATACGCTGGACCAGCTCATGCCTCACAACATCTCGCTCGGTTAAATATACAAAATTCAGCCCATCCACGTTTTTTAGAATTCTTCTGGCCTCAATAAGACCGGACTTACCTCCCGGAAGGTCAACCTGCGTGATATCACCGGTTATAACCATCCTGGATCCTATTCCCATTCGTGTAAGAAACATTTTCATCTGCTCAGGTGTTGTATTCTGTGCCTCATCTAAGATTATAAAAGANTCATCGAGGGTTCTTCCCCGCATATAAGCTAAAGGTGCAACCTCAATAATGCCTTTTTCAAGGTTGCTTTGATAGGTTTCAGGACCCATGATCTGGTAAAGCGCATCATATAAAGGACGCAGATAAGGATCTACCTTATTCTGCAGGTCACCGGGAAGGAATCCCAGGCGTTCCCCGGCCTCTACTGCCGGGCGTGTCAAAATAATGCGACTGACCAGTTTCTTCCTGAATGCCATAACGGCAAGAGCAACTGCAAGAAATGTTTTACCTGTACCTGCCGGACCAATGCCAAAAACTATAGGGTTATTACGCATGGCCTCAACATATTTTTTCTGCCCCAATGTTTTTGACTTAATAGGTCTGCCTCTGTAGGTTACACATACCTCATCCAACAGAATGTTCTCATTTTTAATCCGCTCCTCTTCGGTTAATTCCAGAAGGTAGCGTACATTTTGTTCTGTAATGCTGTCCCCGCTTTTAGCTATTACCGCCAGCTTTTTCAGAATATCAACGGCAATATCGGCACGGCTCTCAAAGCCGGTAATATGCAGTTCATCGTTTCTGGCCGTAATCTTAACATCCAGTTTATCTTCAATCATTTTAATGTTCTTATCATTAGTGCCGAATAGATTTAATGCTATATCCGGTTCCGGTAATGCTAATTGTCTTTCAACAACTGTATCCAAAACTTTTCTGCCTTTCTTCAAATAAGTTTTATTGCAAAACGGGTTCCAGACCCGCAATGTCTTCTTCGCACTCAAATACTACTTGTATATATTTTGTGTTATTTTCTCCGTCATAATGCTTAACAATCTCATNAATAACAATGCAGTCCTCAGGCATCAGCTTGCGCAATTCTTCTTTTGCAGTCTCGACAGCAACGGCAATTGCTTCATCCAATGTCAGATCCACTTGCTTTTCAACTATTTCGTAACTATTATCAATAGTCAAACCAATGGGTAATTTCAGTCCGAAAGGACCTGTAATTAGTTTCTCAACCGTTTCAGTTTCATACATTTCATAAGGTAAATTACCTCCGGATACTTTAAATCTTCTATCCAGAAATCTTATATAGACTGTTTTATGAATCTTTCCAGTTTTCAGCCTTTGGGTGTATATCATTGATACAGGCAGGGAGTTTTCATACCATGTTCTCGCAATAATCCTGCCCAGAGCATGGACATCCCGGGTCCCAAATTCCGGATTCTTGCTCTCAAGCTTACCCGATACAAGCACCTGCCCTTTTTTTACTGTTTCCCCTTCCTTTATCAGCGCGTTGCCCGCATATACCTCCATACTTTTGACAAAACCGTCTCTTTGGGCCACTATATTAAATGACTCATCGTTTTTTATTAAAACTGGAGGCTCTATACTGTCTTTTATAGTAATAAATAATTTTACACCCTTTATTTCCACTCCTGCCCAGGCGATCTGGTCAACATTCAGGACTAATTTGGTTGCTATATCTTTTGGATTCAGTTTATACTTAAAGCTGCCCCTTCCTATATTATCCACATTTAATACATTCATAACCTGCGGAATCATTTCCGGCTTACAGCCAATTATTTCGATATCCCAAATAATGGATACCGAAAGTATTAACAAGGCAGAAAAAATAAACAATCCCAACTTAAAGCCCTTTCTTCTTTTAAAGCGGTACAGAAAAAAGGGTAATCCACATCTTTTCTTTATATGGACCCTGCATCCGGATTTTCTGGCTGCCGGCCTCATCAGGCGAAACCCCCGAATGCTTGCTTTCATTGAAGCTGAATCCATATCGGCTCTGACAATATCCCACAAAAGAATCTGCCGTTTTGAACAGATGTTTATAAAGCGTTCTATGCCTTTGCCGGTAACTATAATAATAACATATCCCCTGATATAATTCCATAAATGAACCAAAAACATGATATAACCAACTCGCTTTTAGGCATCATAATCTATATTTGAAATTTTACCGCCAATAATGATTTCTTCATTGGTTATTTCTCTTATATTTAAGGCCTCGCCTGTAACCTTTATTACTCCATTGTTNGTATTAATTCTTATCATGCCGCTCTGAAAATCCATAATACCTTTGAAATTTTCGATCAGAACCTCTCCTCTGCCTATGGCAGTAACCTTAGGACGATTTCCATATACATCCCCCGGTATATCAAACAGACGGGCCAGTCTCTCTCCAAGACTTTCCCCGGGATCCTTTTTGTTATCCTTAGCACCTTTTAATCTGTAAAAACCTCTTCTCATCAGCCTTCACCCCTTGCAAGCTTCTCCAAATCATATACATCTCCGAATTCGTACCCGGTGGATCTTGCGTATTCAATAATTGAATTGAGNGCTTCACAATTGTCTTTAGAAACTGCATGCAGAAGCATGATTTCTCCATTATGAAGGTTCTCTGTCACTTTCTTAAATGCATATTCCCAACCTCTTTGACGGTCCACCGCCCAATCATCATAGGCAAAGCTCCAAAAAACATTTATGTATCCCAATTTTGAGGTNATTTCCAGAGTTTTTTCACTGTACTCTCCTTTTGGAGGTCTTAAAAATATCATATTCTTGCCATATTTCTGATAAAATCGTCTGTCCAGTCCTACGACCTCATCCTCAATACCCTTTTCATCCAGCAAAGGAAGGCTTTTGTGATTAATGGTGTGATTGCCTACCACATGCCCTTCATCCAGCATTCGCCGAACAAGCGCTTCTTCCTTTTCCAGATACGGACCGGTAATAAAAAATATTGCTTTCACTTTATTNTCATAGAGAATATCCAGAATCTTACTTGTATACCCGTTTTCATAACCTTCATCAAAAGTTAAATATATTGTTTTCTTATCCGGATCACCCAGATATATGGAATTATATCTTGCAAGCAATTCAGGAGCTCCCGGATCAGCTCTCGGAAGCTCACCATTCTTTCCTCTTGCAATACCCCAGCTTTTCAGTTCTGTGTACCGGGTATTAATCCCCGATGAAAATANCCGCGAATCCCTTTTTATACCGGAATCTCCCTCAGATAGAGAACCCGTCAGTTCTTCTGAAAAAGTTAAAGCTGATATATCAGAAAGTTTGGGAAGAGTCAGCAGACATACCGATATAACGGCCAGTAAGCCTAAAACAAAAAAACTAAAATATTTATATATCCTTTCCACTGTCAATCACCAAAACAAAAAGAGCCATTGCTATTGAATGACTCTTATCTCCTACCACCATTATATTACATAGGGACAGGCTAAAATTACTATGTGTGTAAAAACAGTATGCTTATTGTCATTGTACCACCGGAGTAAGCATATCAGTTTTTATATATTCTTCCCGAATTGCCGGAATGACAACATTCTCCTCTTTCTTTAAAGTGGTTTTGAACTCAAAATATTGAAATTTTTCAAGTACCCCTCCTAACAGTCTCAGGGATCTTTCCATATTATCCGCTTGTCCGATAGCCTTAATCGTGTACGGAGGAACAAGCTGGTTACCGTTTACCATAATATAATCTCCGGCTTTTCGGATCTCGCTCATTGCGACAATTCTCTCATCGTTCACTGAGATAGCTTGAACATCGCTGGCTTTAAGCTCATTAATCAGCTCTTCAATATGCCGGTCTTCTACAGTTTTTAAACCGCCTGCTTCTATTGTTATTATCAGGCCTGCCCCCTTGACTGTTTCCAGTCCGGCTTTTACCCGTGCCGCCAGAACAGAGCGTTCCAGAGCTTCAACGTTTTCCCTGACACCTGTTTCGCCGGCCTTAAAGGTATCTACTTCCTTCTGCAGTTCCTGAATTCGTTGCTTCAAATTTTCATTATTATTCTTCTCAATTAATAATTCTTCAATTATTTCGCTTACGTTTTTCTTCTCGTATTGAGCCAGAACCTGGTTCATCTTTACACTTCTGTACTGCCAGGCAACAATTATGCCCAAGACAAGGCATACAGCCGTAAGAGATATTGTCTTGAAAGTTTTCATTAATTGACCACCTCCAACCCTTTTAACGAGTTTTCCAAAGTGCTGTACATCCGATATCTGTTGATAGTTATTTCCTCCTGTTTTTCAACATCTATTCTTATATTGGTCAGGCGCATAAAAGCAACCTGGGGCATATTTTCTATAGCATCATATAAAACGTCCGGGTCTCCGATTGCCTTTATAACATAGGGTGGAGGATATCTGCTTTCGTTGACAATAATGGTGGGACCGGCACAAACAGGTTTTGTAGTAAGAACAACCCGTTCGCCGTTTACCGAGATTGCTTGAGCACCATTGACCTTCAATTCATCTAATATATCATTTACATTGTTATCATGGATAATNTATTCTTCAATATCGAGTTCTCCAACTGCAGGGGCATCTTCCATTGTAATTACAACCCCTCTGCCGCTGACCGTAACCAGGCCTGCTCTAAGAAACTCATAATCCCTCTTTTTTAACAACTCATTAATTTCCTGATTGTTTAGATTATCNCCTATGTTTCGCCAGAGCATCTCCCGCTCCGCCTCTATATTTGTAAGCTGCTCCATAAGCTTTTCGTTCTCTCTTTTTTCAAGTTCAAGCTGTGCAGCAAGCTCCTTTGCTGTAGCACCGTTTTTCGGCTCAGCCATAATAATACCTTTGAATTGAAGATTTATCAGAAGTCCAAATATAAAGAATAATATAAATGTAATGGCACGAAGGCCTTTGCTCATTCAGATCCTGCCTTTCATCGAAATTAAATAAACTCCTTAATCCTCACTATTTTCGATACCGAGGTGTCTATGTATCTGTCACCAACTTGTACAACAGGACGGGACAGATTAGATTTATTCATAAATATGACAACTCCATTTTCACCTGTGTTCAGTAACACCTTTGCTCCAATATAGTATGTTGTTATATTGTCCAGAAACACATTTAAAACTATTGGATCAAGCACACCAAAGCTTCCGTGCTGCATTAGCTCAAACACCTTAAATGGAGNATCCTTGCTTTTATATGACCGGTTTGCTGTCATTGCATCAAATATGTCTGCCACTGTAATAATTTTTGAATAAAGATTTAACTGGTTACCCGTAAGACCCATAGGATAACCGCTTCCATCCTCTTTTTCATGATGGGTTAGAATAGCTTTGGCTACTTCCGGAGGAACATCTTCAGATTCTCTTACAATATTATATCCATACTCAGAATGCCTTTTCATCTCATTGAACTCGTCTTCTGTCAGTTTACCCGGCTTATTCAGCAGTTCCGGCGATATTTTAGACTTCCCGATATCATGAAGCAGGCCTGCCTGGGTCAGATTTCTGATATGATATTCGTCCAGCCTGAGCCATTTTCCAATAATCATACATAGCATGGAAACATTTATACAATGATAATATGTATACTCATCAACACTTCTGACCTCTGTAATGGTATCAATTATATTACGGTTACTCTCTGATTTCTTAACAATTGAGTCTACTATTTTATCAGTGGCTTCAACATCTATTCTCCTGCCCGAAGAGATAGACTGGAATATTTGCTTTGTANAATTCAGATCATTTTCATACTCAACCCGGAAACGCTCCGGCGAATCCTCATCATAATTAAATCCACTCATCTCCTGAGGTTTATCCAATTGCACGTATATTTCGTCTATACCCACATTTTTAAGGCGCTGAATTGTAAGGCTATCTAATGCTACACCATCCCATAGCAATATATTTCCCTCTTTATTAAAAACAACGTCTGCCGTTTTCATGCCGGGATTTACCAGCTCTATGGGCAACAGCATTTTTTTTCTAACCATGCAATACAGCCTCCAACCTCATAGGTTTAACTTTCGTCTCTTTATATAATATCGAAATTAATGAGGTCTGCCTTAAGCGTTAACCTTCACACATCTTTTTAAAAGTATCCTCATCTATTATATTAACCCCAAGTTGTACTGCCTTGTCAAGTTTACTTCCCGCTTCCTCTCCTGCCAAAACATAGGATGTTTTCTTAGATACACTGCCAGACACCTTCCCGCCCCTTTTTTCAATCAGTTCGGTGGCCTCGGCCCGTGTGTATGTGGGCAATGTTCCCGTGAGTACAAAGGTAAGACCGGTAAATATTCCTGTTTTCTGTCCCTGTACTTTTGATTCCATATTAACACCGTATTCTTTTAATAAATTTATGGTATGAATAGTCTGTTCCTGCTTTAAAAAACTTTCCAGACTTATAGCCATTTTCTCGCCGAATTCCTCTACCTTTTGAATTTCTTCACTGGTAGCAGCCATAAGTGCATCAATAGTCTTAAAATATTCGGACACGAGCTGGGCAGCTCTTTTTCCGATGTAACGTGCACCGAGACCAAAAAGCAGCCTGCTTAAATCATTTTCTTTTGATTTTTCAATGGAAATAAGTAAATTTTCAACTGACTTTTCTCCCATTCGCTCCAGAGCAATCAATTCATCTTTCTTTTTGTGTAATACATATAAATCAGGAATCCCGCTGATTAAGCCTTTCTCTAAAAGCATTTCAATTAAAGCCGGACCTAATCCCTCAATATTCATTGCATCTCGGGAAGAAAAATGCAGCACACTCCTAAAAAGCCTGGCCGGACATTCTATACCTGTACAACGGGTAACAGCCTCCTGTTCCTCTCTTACAGCCGGAGCTCCGCACACCGGACAATTTTCAGGCATCTTAAACGGGACTGTATTTTCAGATCTTGCTGAAAAGTCCACCCCCAGGACCTCAGGAATAATTTCACCGGCTTTCCTTACCCATACCTGATCACCTATGCGGATATCTCTCTCTTTTATATAGTCTTCATTATGAAGTGTAGCCCGTGATACAGTAGTACCGGCAAGTCTGACAGGCTCCAGCACTGCATTAGGTGTTAGCGCACCGGTGCGCCCGACCTGGATAATAATATCCTTTAACAGCGTCTTTTTCTCTTCAGGAGGGTATTTATATGCCACAGCCCATCTGGGAGCTTTACTGGTTGATCCCAGACGTTCTCTTAATGATAAATCATCTATTTTTACCACTGCGCCATCAGTTTCAAAAGGCAGATTCCCTCGTTCTTCACCAATAATATGTATCTCATTTATCACTTCTTCAATACTCTTGCATATTTTGAAATCCGGACTGATTTTGAATCCCAGCTTTTTTAAGAAATACAGGGCTTCAGAATGAGTATTAAAGCTTAATCCATCCACTCTTTGTATATTAAAAACAAAAATGTCCAGCTTCCTGGATGCAGTCACTGAAGGTTCCAATTGCCTTAAAGATCCCGCCGCTGCATTTCTGGGATTGGCAAAGAGCTTCTGTCCCAGCGCTTCCTGTCTCTCATTTAAATCAAGAAAATCCTTTTTTGCCATAAAAACCTCACCACGTACTTCAATGTAGGGTAAGGTCATCCCTCGGGGAATAGAGAGCTTTAACGGTATGGACCGGATAGTTTTAAGATTATTTGTTACATCTTCTCCGATTACACCATCACCACGAGTGGAACCTCTCTTGAACAAACCATTTTCATATTCCAGGGAAACTGAAAGTCCGTCAATTTTCTTCTCAACGATATATTCAACAGAATCATTTCCTATAGCTTCTTTGACACGGCGGTCAAAAGCATAAAGTTCCTCAATGGAAAAAGCGTCGTTTAAGCTTTCCATCTTTACTTCATGAATAACCTTTGTAAAAGCATCTTCAGCCTGGCCCCCCACTCTCTGAGTAGGNGAATCAGCTGTAATCAAATGGGGATTTTTCTCTTCCAGGTCCAAAAGCTCCTGATAAAGCTTATCATATTCATAGTCCTGAATCTCCGGATTGTCCTCAATATAGTACTTGTGATTATGATAATTTAAAAGCTCCCTTAATTCAGTTATCCTTTTTTCGACATCCATCTGATTGTCACTCTCCGATTTCCTTAAAAACATACATATCGCCTTCGTGGTTAAAGACTCCTATTTCTGCCATTGCTGTCTCTATGCCGTCTGCAATCCCTTTAGCGGTTTTTTCTCTGAATTCCTGTGAATTTAGTCTGTCATTGTCCTCTCTATTTGTTATATANGCTGTTTCAATTAAAACCGCAGGCATAGTGGTATTCCTCACAACCGCAAGCCTTCTTCCGCCTTCCATAAATCTGAAGGTAATATCATTTGCCGTAGAAATCGAATCCCTCATAATCTCTGCGAAGCGTTGCTGTGTGAAATCAGGATATACTTCATGCTTATCTTCAAAAAAGTAAATCTCCATCCCATTGACACTGGCTGCCCCTTTAAACTTTAAATCATAAGCATTTACGTGGATACTCACAAAAAGAGAGGCCTTTTGTTCGTTCGCAAAACTCCAGCGTGCAACCAGATCTTCTTCGCTGTGCTGAACCGGGCGCATATCGTCTTCTCTTGTAAGAATGACGTTTATCCCTTTTCCGGTAAGAATAGACTCAACTTTTTTCGCAATATCCAGAACTATATCCTTTTCATACAGACCGTCAATATATGGCGAAACTGTTCCGCCATCCAGATCTCCATGACCGGGATCCAATACAACCAAAAAGGGCTCCATGACTTTCCCTTCCGGAACAGGATAAGGAGTCGGCGTTGGTACCGGGGTAGGGGTAGGAGTAGATATATCAATAGTCTCGGTAGGCTTTACGCCATATTTATCGTTACCATTTCCCTTTATTTTTGCAAGAATAACCAACACAGCTGTTATGGTAAGCAAAAAAACAAGTATTACAGCCGTAAACCGTGCTACATTTTTTATTCTGTATCGGGGCTTATTATCAGGAAACTTTAAAGAGGAATAATTCATTTGTATAACACTCCATTAATTACTGTATAACTAATAATACACTAATTTTTATATAAAAAACAGTGGGAATAGTATTACAGAGCCCCGCTTAATGCAAAATACTAGTTAATAAATCTATCAACATCGTCAGGCCCGATATTTTCATGCAATGCCATATTGATACCATTAGCCACAAGTTTTGAAAGATAATCAATAGTGTCGTCGGTNTCCTTTGGTGTTACGACCAGATTTCCCGAATAGNGTTCCAATAGCTCAATTATCATACGATATTTTTCGTCCCGGTCAATACCCGTCAACATTTTGTAAAATTCACTGCCCTGGCCCGCCTGCTCCATCATATTGTCCATAACCAGATCAAGAACATCACTTGCCATGGTAGCGGCATCTACAACAGTTGGTATACCAATTGCTATAACCGGCACACCAAGGGATTCTTTATTTAGTGCCATTCTTTTATTTCCTACACCGGATCCCGGAGATATTCCGGTATTCGCTAATTGAATTGATGTATTAACCCTGCTCATGCTACGGGAGGCCAATGCATCTATCGCAATCACTAATGAAGGCTTTACGTTATCCACTATACCTTTTATGATATGTCCTGTTTCTATTCCCGTTATTCCAAGAACTCCCGGTGATATTGCGCATACGGGTCTCTCAGTCTCATCCACCTCTTTCGGGAGGTATTCATATATATGCCTTGTCACCAGTACAGACTGTGCTACTTTCGGGCCTAAAGCATCAGCTGTTACATTCCAGTTTCCCAAACCCACAACCAAAACCGTATCATTTTTATTCAGGTGAATAAGGCTTTCCAATTCTCTTNCCAGCATCCGGCAGGCTTTTTCATATAAATCCCTGCTTTTTTCATTCACCTTTGGAATGTCCATGGTTATATAGCTTCCTATGGGTTTTCCGACCTTTTGCTCTCCCTCTGGTGTATCCACGTGGACTCTGGTAATTGCTACATCACTGTCACCGTCGTTTTCAATTCTTATTCCTTCACCTAGGCTGCTGCCACGGGTTCTGGTTTGTGCACCGGCTCCGACAACCCTTGATTCATCAGCCATATCGGTTCTTATAACACGTGTAAATCTATCCATGACAAACCTCCGAGTATTTAATCAAGTCCTATTATTGACAAAACCGGAGGATTCATTCAAAATATGTTCCATAAATTTGGTGTGGGAGCAAGAACCTTTGCTGTCGTATTCTAAGAATAATGCGAACTGTATTGTCAATCTGAACGGAGTGAAGAGTCTTTTTACGTTAAACAGGGGAGCGGCTGTAGAC
>JGI24709J26583_10003303_pt1 | contig 12794 bp, 18 predicted proteins | sample BioPla2DNA1_FD_26583 | JGI IMG/M metagenome (IMG submission 26583) | reverse complement strand
TGCGATAAGCCATAATGGTCTTTCCGTTGACCTCGGTTTCCTCAAGTCTTGTGGATGCCTCCTCTACCAAGCTTTTGTGATGGAAGGGCGTCAGAGCNCCTACATATTTCATACCAAGGGATTCTACTAATTCTATATTCTTTTTTGAGTTGTTTCCACGGTCAAAAACAATAGTATGGTTCTTTGTGTCTGCTCCAATTGCTTCTAATCTGTTCTTTATTTTCTCTATCACTTTTCGGAACACTTTAGCATCGTTCATGTTCCCTTCATAGGAATGGTGGAACAGGGGAATCATATCGTCTTTGGTCACAACAAGAGCCAGTCCGATTTGGCGAAGATCCATGCGTTTTTGCTTATTCTTGCCTCTTTTTGCAATATGGCATCTGTTGTTGGTTGTGTTGATATATGTGTAGAAGTTAGTGGTGTCATAAAAAAGAGAGTCCATTTTTATGTTGTAGTGACGTAGAGTGTTTTCAAGAAGCTGACGTTCTGCACTTTCTATTGCTTCGGCAGGAAAAGCATCCATAGCGTCCCAGAAATGTTGGCTGTCTATCTTTGAGAAATTCGTACGTAACAAATACTCAAGGCTTGTTGTACGAGCCCATTGTGCCCAACCGTTTTTACTGGTAACTACACAGGCACGTCCAATTGCAGCAAGCATTAGAGAGGCACCGGCGGTCATGTTATTTCTAATAGGTTTTTCTGCTGTATATTCTTTTGAAGAATGTACAAAGCCATTCAATACATTACAGATATCAAGTTCCGAAGCGACCTGAAGCAGTTTGGTAACTAAGCCATGGGAATAAGATTTTAGTTTAAGAGAATCTCTTAGACCTTGAAGTCTTTTAAGGAGGTCATCAGCTTTACCAAGATATTCAAGGACAACGGGTCTTGGTTTACCGTTGACCCGACGAGATTCAACGATATACCAGTATTTATGGCCATTAGTAATTTTAGACTGAATAGTCGCCACGCTCTCACCTTCGTGTATACATAAAATGTTAACAAAAAATACCCTCTTTTCCTTCTCTCAGGGGCATTTCAGGATTTTAATTGTTTCAAAAATTTGAATTTTATGATAAACTTACGCTAGGAGCCTTGGACAAAAGTATTTTAAAAATAAATTCCTACATTTAACTTTAATGCTATTTGTTGTGCATTTTATGCGTCTACGTAAAATTGTGTACAACAAAATAGACATTCATTCTGTTTGTATTAGTAATTGATATTTATCTTTTAGTTTTTTATCCACACCTCCTTCCATAAATTTATTTAATTAGCCTGTTTGTTGATAACTTATTTCTGTTTTGTGGATCGTTTTCTGAAAAGACAAGCTATTGAAATATACTTTTAATATTTTTCGTATATTGTGCATAGTACAATGTAATTTAAATTCAAGTGAAGCCTTATCTATACCTCGGTAGTGCATTTGTGTTAATCCATTTTGTATTTTGATGTTTCCCCAAACAGGTTCGGGAATGCTTTTTCTAATCCTTAAAATTTCTTTACCTTCTTTGCTTTTTGCTTTATCTTTGGATTTTTCACGAACCACATCGTTTTTCATATCTCTTTCTATTTTTCGGACTCCATCCTTTGCTTTTGTACAATTACTTAAGTTTTTGCAAAGTGCACATGCTTCTTTATTGCTATATTGGCAAATCTTACCCTCGTTAATTTTCTTTTGCATTGTAAGAATATTACCTTCAGGGCAGGTATAAGTGTCTGTTTCAGAATCATACTTAAACTTGTCTTTAGCATAAGAACTTTTTGATTCAGGGTAAGAAGCATAGAAATCAATTCCTTTTTCTTCTGTATATAAAATATTGTCTGCTGAAAAAAATCCAGCATCTGCACCTAATTGAAATCCTCTAAGACTGCCATATAATTTTTCTGTATTTTCAATTGTAGGAATAAGTCCCAGTTGGTCTGAAGAATTATTGCTTGTGTGCGTACCTAAAATTATATTTGCTTTATCATCTACAAATGCAAAATGATTATAACATTGCTGTACTCCCTGATGTTTTGTAACCATTATGCAAGAATCTGAATCTGTAAAATTAATTTGTTTCTTTTCAGGAATTTTTTTATCCCCATTTTCTTTTTTCCATTTATACTCTAATTCCTCTTTAGCATCTTTCATTCTATTGACCTTTTTACTTACAAAGGCTATATTATTGAGTTTTTCTAATGTTTCATCATATTTTTCAGGGCTTATATTTTTTAAAATTTCACTTTTATCATTTAAGCAATTATAATCAATTTTATCTCCTTCTTTAAGTTCTTCAGAATCAAGATTAAAAACCTGTTCTGCCTTACTAATCAATGATTCTTGATGTTTATATTGCAAATAATTATGTACTTGTTCTGCTTCATCGCTAATTATATTTTCAATTTCTTCATCAGATATGTTATCAAAACCCTCAATACTATCTTTTAGTGCTGTGAATAAAAGCTTAAGCTCATCCATGCCTTTCTTTGTTTTTTTTGTTAAATGTTCATATTTCCTTTTAAAATGTCTTTGCAGTTTATAATATTTCCTTTGTGGAGAACTACCGCATTCACTTTTGTTTTTGAAAGTGCATCAACAGTATCTCTAATATTGTATATGCCTTCTATGGGGCCTAAAGTAACCCCATGATCCAAAGGTGTAATTAGTAATTTTTTACTCTTATTATTTATTAATCTCCTAAATCTCAAATCCTTCATGTGTTATCCCTCTTCATAAAAACTATAGAGACTCCATCAATATCCTTTACTGATGTTTCAACATACCCTAATTTTTTATATAAAGCTATTGTGTTTTTACTATTTAATCCAGTAAAAATCTCGTACCTTATACAATTTCCAAATATGCTTTCGATTTCTTTCATTAAAGCTTTTCCTATGCCTTTATTTTGAAACTCAGGCTGTACAATCAGTCTACCTATATGACAAACATTATCATTATCCAAATGAGCACGTACGGAACCAATAATTTTCCCATCTAATGTGTACTTCAGAAACTGTCTTTTTTCATACTCCTCAGTAATGCTCTCTAGAGTCTGTGTCATAGGAGGAATATTAAAATTGTTTTCTCCTATTGCTACACTTTCAAATGCTTTCTTTTGTAAATTTAATATGTCTAACAAATCTTCTTTTGCTGCCTTATTAATAAAGCCTTCCATTTTACCATCCTCCAGTCATTTATTTACCATTTTCAATAAAAGTTATTAACTTACCTACCTCAGTTAAAGTCTCAATTGTAGTATCTTCAGAATCAATTGAAATGCCAAATAATTCTTCTAGCTCTACAATTAAAGATATTACTTTCATTGAATCTATATTGTAATCTGTGCTTAAGTTTGTTGACTCGTTTACCATTTCTGGGTTAGATACAATTTTTAACTTATCTGAAAATATTTCTCTTAATTTATTTAAAATTTCATTTCTATCCATCTAATATAATTCTCCTCTCTACTTTTAGAACAAAAAGCTTATATATACAAAGCTATTTGGGACTATACTTAACAAGCACAGCATCATAACTCTTATCTTTACCTTCAGGCCCACCCAGTCCATATAACAGGATATTTGCCTCCTCTGGTATGGTATTATTAATAGAAAAATCCTTAAAGTTACGCATTATATCAACATCCCCTAAGTGACCACCTTTGGGAATGTTTTCAAGAAATAACTTTTCAGGATTTAAATTAAGCATTTTAGCATATAAATTAACGTATCCTTGATGATTTATGTTTTGTGGAATCATCATATATATGTCTGATATATTTAAACTATTCCTGGTTAAGAGTGTCTTTATTGTTTTTACTCCCTTTCCAATTGTGGACTTTCCTACGCCACAGGAACCTGAAATAACATAAACTATTTTTTCTTCAAAATCCAATTAAATACCCCACTTTTTTAAATATTATCTATGTACTCATTAAATTCTCAGCATTGCTGTAATTTTTTTTACTTGTATATTAAAATAACCTAAGAACTTCTCACAAATTATATTCTAGTAGAATTTTTAAGTGCAATCTACATATAATCTGTACTGTCCACATGATAAGCATTGAAAAAGATAACCTTGCAAATGTCCATTATTTATGCACTTTTTTACTATTTCTATATCCATATCCCCATTTTCAATATAGTCTTTTTCAACCTCTTCATCAAAACATACAAATTTTTCTAAATCAAATCCATTTTCCCTTCTTTTTAACACTCATTTTTTTCATTAAATTCTACATTTTTAATAAGATCAGGTCTTTTTTCCAAAGTTCTCTTTAATGATTGCTCTTTTCTCCACTCTTCAATTTTGGCATGATGTCCTGAAAGCAAAATATCAGGCACTTTCCTGCCCATAAATTCATATGGCCTGGTATACTGGGGATATTCAAGAAGTCCACTGTAATGAGATTCATTTTTGTATGCATCTTCACTTGGAAGTACATCAGGAACTAATCTACTAACTGAATCTATCAGTACCATTGCAGGAATCTCACCACCAGTTAGTACATAGTCACCTATAGAAATTTCCTCATCTACAATTTCTTCAATTATTCTCTCGTCAATACCCTCATAATGCCCGCAAAGAAGAACTAAATGTTTTTCCTTTGATAGTTCCATTACTTTTTTTTGATTCAAAACCTTACCCTGGGGACTTAAATAAATTACCTTAGGTTTGTAGGATAGCTCCTTTACAATCGACAAATAAGCATCATAAATGGGCTGGGGCGTCATTACCATACCTCCGCCGCCTCCGTATGGATAATCATCTGTCTTCTTATGCTTGTTTTTTGAAAAATCCCTTATATTTATTGCATTAATTTCAATCACACTATTTTCCTGAGCTTTTCCGATTATGCTTTCCTTCATTACTGCATCAAAAATTTCCGGAAAAAGGGTTAAAACATCAAACCTCATCATCCACCAGTCCTTCCGGCAAATTTACCACCATTTTTTTATTCTCAACTGATACATCTTTAACAACTGTCTTTAGTGCCGGTATCAATATTTCATTTCCATTTTGGTCTTTTACAATATAAACATCGTTACTTCCTGTCTTTAGCACCTCTTTTAATTTTCCAAGAGCTTGTCCTGATTCTTCAAATACATCTATGCCAACTAAATCACATATGAAAAAGGAGCCTTCTGGAAGAGGTATTGCATCTTTTTTATCAATTATTATGTATGAGTTTTTAAACTTTTCTCCATCATTTAAGCTGGTTATTTCTTTAAATTTTAAATACACAAAATTTTTGTGATATTTTACCTTTTCTACATTATATTTTTCCATGTCTTCTGATAAATCTTGGGAAATATAAGCCCATTTTAATTTGTCAAATCTTTTTGGATCGTCAGTTAGGGGAATAACTTTAAGTTCCCCTCTTACACCATGGGTATTAACTATTTTTCCTATTTGTAAAAATTTTATCATAGCAACAAAGCACCACCAAAAATGTATTTTAGTAAATTTTTTATTTATAACAATTATATAATAAGTCTTGCTATTATAAAAGATGTGGACAAGCAACTTGTCCACATCTTTTATAAAAATTATCCTTTAAGTATCAAATAAATTTAAAATTTGTGGAATAAATCTCCACTTAAAATGGCTAAAGCAAAAAATTTATTGTAGTATTTCTACAGACACTCTTTTGTCTTCTTTTACAGCAGCAGCTTTTATTACAGTTCTAATTGCTTTTGCTATTCTGCCCTGCTTTCCTATCACTTTACCCATATCATCTTTTGCTACCTTTAACTCAAGTATAATGGATTTTTCTCCTTCTACTTCATTAACAGATACTTCTTCTGGGTAATCTACTAATGCTTTAGCAACTGTTTCGAGAAGTTCTTTCATTATTCTTGCCTCCCGTGTTTTTTTACCCTTATTATTTAAGCTTCTTCAACTTTTTTTAAAAGAGCTCTTACTTTATCTGTAGGTTGTGCTCCATTTTTAATCCATTTTTGAGCCTTTTCGATATCAATTTTTACCTCAACTGGCTCAACCATAGGATTGTAAGTTCCTATTTCTTCAATGAATCTTCCGTCTCTTGGAAATCTTGAATCAGCAACAACAACTCTATAAAAAGGATTTCTTTTAGCACCCATTCTTTTTAATCTTATTTTAACCGCCATTTTTTCACCTCCCAATCTTAAATATAACCTACTTTTTATTAAAATGGCATTCGGAATTTACCAAATCCCTTTTTGCCACGTTTACTAAATTTAGTCATTTCAGTCATGGATTTAAACATTTTTTTCATATTTTCAAAGTCTTTTAAAAGCCTATTAACTTGCTGAACTGTAGTGCCACTTCCTTTGGCAATCCTTTTTCTTCTACTGCCATTTATAATTGATGGATCTTGTCTTTCCTTTTTAGTCATTGACTGTATTATAGCTTCAAAATGAACCATCTTTTTTTCATCAATATCAACATTTTTTAGTGCATTAGCGTTAAGGCCTGGAACCATTCCTAATATTTGATTTAAAGGTCCCATTTTTTTTATCTGCTGCATTTGATCTAAAAAATCATCTAGAGTAAACTGCTGTGTACGCATTTTTCTCTCTAATTCAAGAGCTTTTTTATCATCAAAGGCTTCTTGTGCTTTTTCAATAAGACTTAATACATCTCCCATTCCAAGAATTCTAGATGCCATTCTATCAGGGAAAAATGGTTCTATTTCATTTAGCTTTTCTCCTAAACCTATAAACTTAATAGGTTTACCTGTAACTGCTTTTACAGATAAAGCAGCACCACCTCTTGTGTCACCATCTAGCTTTGTAAGTATTATGCCATCTATTCCTAATTTTTCATTAAAAGTTTTTGCAACATTTACAGCATCTTGACCTGTCATTGAGTCTACAACAAGCAAAATTTCCTGAGGCTTTACAGCCATTTTTATATTTTCAAGTTCCCCCATCAACTCTTCATCTATATGAAGCCTTCCAGCCGTATCTATTATAACTAAATCATACTGGTTTGCAGTTGCATGTTTAATTGCTGCATTTGCTATTTCAACAGGATTTTTATTGTCTTCCATTGCAAAAACATCAACATCAAGCTGACCACCAACCACTTGCAACTGTTTTATAGCTGCTGGTCTGTAAACATCACATGCTACTAAAAGAGGTTTTTTTCCCTGTTTTCTTAAAAGATTAGAAAGCTTTCCGGTTGTAGTTGTTTTACCAGAACCTTGAAGCCCAACCATCATATATACAGTCGGTGGTTTAGAAGAAAAGGTTACCTTACTCTGACTTGAACCCATAAGGCTAATCATTTCTTCATTTACAATTTTTATAACTTGCTGCCCGGGAGTTAAGCTTTCTAAAACATCTTGCCCAACTGCCCTTTCAGATACCTTTTCAATAAAGTCCTTTACCACTTTAAAGTTAACATCTGCCTCTAAAAGCGCAAGTTTAATCTCACGCATCATTTGTTTTACATCTTTTTCTGTAACTCTTCCTTTTCCTTTAAACTTCTTTATAGTCTCCTGAAGCTTATTGGATAATCCTTCAAAAACCATAATTTAAGACACCTCATTTTTGATATCCTTAACTTTCAATTATCTTGCGTATTTCTTCTTCTACTATTTTTAAAATAGAAATATCTTCTTTACTCATATTGCTTTTATCTATATCCTCTAAATACCTAAGTATCCTTTTTTCTTTGTCTTTTTGTATTGCAAATTTATTTAAAAGTCCAAGTTTTTCTTCCATATTAGTAAGCATTGCTTTGCACCGTTTTATATTATCATGTACGCCTTGCCTACTTATATTAAGCTGCTCTGCTATTTCTCCTAAAGAGTAATCACTATTAAAATGTAAATCCATAATTTCATATTGTCTTTTAGTTAGCATCTGCCCATAAAAATCTAAAAGCATTGTCATTTTATATACATTATCCATGATTTTACATCCACCTGTAAAGCAAAACGCTTTACAACCAATTTTATTGTAATTTTATATATTAGTCAAGAGGTTTTAAAAATTTTTTTATTTTAGCTAACTTTTAAGTTCACTTAAAATAAAATCTAAATACAAAGACACAATATTTATATCAGTTTTTGAATATAACATTCTTGCACCAACAACATCTTCAATCTCATTAAAAACCATCTTTCCTCTATGAAATACAAAGTCTATACCTACAAGACTAAAATCAAACATCTCAATTATTTTATATACTATAGACTTTTCTTCCTGGTTTAAATTATAAACTTCTGCCAATCCCCCTAAAGAGTAATTGCTTCTAAAATCAGAATTTGAAACTCTTAAAATAGAAGCTATTATTTTGTCCTTTAAAACATAAACTCTTAAATCTTTTCCTAAATCACTAGCTGGTTTTTGAATTACAATACTTTCATCAGAAATTGAGTTTATAGCTTTTTTAAATTCATATTCATTTTTAACTAAAAAAACATTTTCTCCACCACTGCCAAAGGAAGGCTTTACAATAGATGGGTATTTAATAGAAGTAGAAGTACCTTTTTTAATAAAGCTTGTATCCATGATTTCAACATTTGCTTTTGAAACATATTGATAAGTTTTTTGCTTATCGTTGCATATAGTGCTTACAAAACTGTTATTAAAAACAGGCACCCCCATAAGCTCAAAATGTTTAGTTAAAAGAGGGTTGATGGTTCTCATAATGACAAACTGTGGCATACTGCACTTTTTGTTTTTATAAAAAAGATTACATTTATTATTTCTTATGCCAAATTCAACATCTTCAATTAGGATAAGTTTAAGTTCTATATTTCGTTTTTTACATTCTTCAAAATATATGTTGATATAGTTTATATTTCGTTCCATTCTAAACTTATCATACAATAGCCATGCTTCCATTACTTTATTCCTACATTCCCTCGTATTATTATTTAGTTCTAAATGTATATAAGGCGCTTTTAAAGCTTTAGTTTGCATAAACCTTTATGTCTAAATTTAAACCACATCCATTTACTTTCTCTATAATATCTTTTATAATGTGTTCTGCCACATTAACACCTGTACAGTCATATATGTTTTTAAAATGTGCGTTTGAATTTACTTCACAAAAGACTGGTTCACCATTTTCGCCAATTAAGATATCAACGCCAGCAAAATCCAAACCAAGGATATCACATACTTTAACTGCAAGTTCAATTTGGGCGTCATTAGGGGTATACTCTTTCATTTTCCCACCATTTGTTATATTAGCTCTAAAATCATTTTCATTAAATCGGTACATTGATGTTACTGGCTTTCCACCAACAATGTGTATTCTTATATCCTTTCCTCTGCTAGACTCTATAAATTCTTGAAACAAAATTGGTTTTGTTCCTAAAGATTTGAGCAATTCTATTAGTTTATCTTTGTTTTCAGCCATATAAACTTGCTGACCAAAAGAGCCAAAGCACTCTTTTACTATTAAGGGGAAACCTAGATTTTTTATTATCATATCAATAAATTCTTCATTTTCATAATTAATATCCCTATAAGTTTTAGGACCTATAATTGTTTTAGGTGTTTTAATTCCACTTTGGAATAATTTTATATGTGATAATGATTTGTCATCACATATTTCAATTGCAGATGCGGAATTAAAAAGCCTAAAACCCTTTTCCTCTAAAAAGGTTGCAAGCCTTATATCCTTATCCCAAAATAAAATAAAGCTTGGTTTTTCAAAAATGTTAATGTTATCATAATCAAATAAGCCACACATCAATTCAACATTTGTTTTTTTTATTAAATTAATATTTTGTTTTTCTGCTGCTTCTTGGAGCATGCTAAATATCTCCAAAAACTTTTTTGATTTGATAAAATGATTTACAACAAGCCATCCAGTCATGATCCTTCTCCCCAAATTTATATTTTTGCATAAATCATTTTATCAGAAGAATAACTTTTTTTAAAGGGTTTTGGGCAATAAACTTTTTAGTACTATTCAACAATAATTATAAGTTCAGCACCTGCTTTAATTTCACTATTTTCTAAGTTATTTATTTCTATTATTCTATGTATGTATTCTCTTATATCGCCTCTTGTATTGTAGCTTTGCGCAATATCCCACAAGGTATCTCCACTTTTAATTTTTATAACTTCATAGCACTCTTCTTTATATCCATAAATATTAGCCATTGATATTATTATAAACATTGAAGTTAAAATAAAGGCAATAAAACATATAAATCTTTTTTTGTTTTTTAAAATATATCTTTTTTTCATCAAAACCAACTCCCAAACAAACGATCTTAGGAACATGTGTTCTTATAAAGAATTATATCGAACATTAGTTCTTGTGTCAATACTTTTATCGAACATTAGTTTGTTTTTTTAAAAATAATGTGATATAATACCCTTAAAACAAATATTTTTGAGGTGAAATAATGAAAAATAAACTTACTAAAAAACAACAGGATATTCTTGAATTTTTAAATAAAGAAATAGAAACTAAGGGTTATCCCCCTTCAGTAAGAGAAATATGCCAAGCCGTTGGTTTTAAATCTACATCTACAGTACACAGCTACTTAACTAAGTTAGAAAAGGAAGGATATATAGTAAAAGACCCTTCAAAACCACGTGCTCTTAAAGTTTTAAAAAATAACAAAAAAGAAAATTTAAAAAATTCTGATAATTATAATTCTGATAATTATTATAATAAAAAAGAACTTGTTGATGTGCCTATAGTTGGTAAAGTTACCGCAGGCCAACCTATATTAGCAGTTGAAAATATAGAAGATACTTTCCCGCTGCCTGTAGATTTTGTTCAAAATTCTTCCGCATTTATGCTAAAGGTAAGAGGGGACAGTATGATAGAAGCTGGTATTTTTGATAATGACTATATACTGGTAAAACAGCAGTCTACCGCTTTAAATGGAGATATAGTAGTGGCTCTAATTGGAGATGAAGCAACTGTAAAAACTTTTTATCGTGAAAAAGAACATATCAGACTTCAACCAGAAAATAAATATTTAGATCCTATTATAGTAAGAGAGGATTTATTGATTTTAGGTAAAGTAATAGGTGTTTTTAGAAAAATGTGATTTTTAGCCTTACAAACACAGATACTTTCTAAACATGGCTAAAAGAGACTTCTCACTTTTGAAGTCTCTTTTTTACCCGTATGTCATATTTAAAGGAACTACAAGAATTTCTTATTTATAGATTACCTTTTCAAAAGTAAAATTAGTAGCATATAAATTATTATTCGTTGGTTCTAGGGTCATTAAAAATAAGATTAACCAATTTCATTGGACTAATTGTAGAAATAGCATGTTTGTAAATTAGTTGTTGCCTCCCATCGCTATCTAAAACAACAGTAAAGTTATCAAATCCCTTAACTAATCCCTTTAGTTGGAATCCATTAGTAAGATAGACTGTAACAGGAATATGTTCTTTCCTTACCTGATTTAAAAAGACATCTTGTAAATTAATAGTATTCTTAGTCACAAATAATCCTCCTCTTTTTCTCTCTTTATTTTCTTTCTTTTATAAAATTATTTTTTAAAAAAATACATGCTACATTTTATATTCTACAAGATAATTCCATGTCTTGCAATATGATATTTGATTTTTTCTATAATTTCTTTTTTCCCACTTATTTCATCTAATTTAATCCAGTAAATATTTTCTAGCTTTTTAAACCAAGTAATCTGTCTTTTTGCATATCGTCTTGTATCTCTTTTTAAGACATATAACGCATCTTCTTTGGAAATTTCGTCCTTTAAATATGACATTATTTCCTTATAACCTAACCCCTGCATAGCAATAGTATCTTTATCATACCCCATTTCCATTAAATTTCTTACTTCCTCCACTAAGCCTTCTTCCATCATTATGTCTACTCTTTTTTCTATATCTTCATAAAGCCTTTTTCTTTCTTTATTAAGCCCTATAATAATATAGTTATATTTAGGAGGGTTTTTTAAAGACTCCTCCTGATGTAAAGAAATTGGCTTGTTGGTGTAAGTATATACTTCTATAGCCCTTATTACCCTTTTAACATTGTTCATATGTATTTTTTCAGCAGCTTTTGGGTCAATGGCTTTTAGTTTGTTGTGAATGTATTCATTTCCATATTTTTTCGCTTCTTCTGTAAGTTCTTCTCTTAATTTCCAGTCACAAATGGTATCAGCAAATTCAATGTTGTAAATAAGAGAATTGATGTAAAGTCCTGTGCCGCCGCATACTATTGGAATTTTCCCCTTTTTTAAAATTTCTCCAATATATTTGTATGCAAGTTTTTGATATTTTGCAACACTAAATTCTTCATCAGGCTCTACTTCATCTATAAGGTAGTGTTTTATTCCAGCCATTTCTTCTTTATTTGGTTTGGCTGTCCCTATATCCATATATTTATACACCTGCATTGAATCGGCAGATACTATTTCACCTTGTATTTCTTTAGCAAGTTCTATTGAGACCTTTGTTTTTCCTGAAGCTGTAGGTCCCACAATAACTATTACATTATCCATATCCTTAAACTATCCTTTTAAACATCTTTTCTAATTCATATTTTGTGATTTTAATAATTGTCGGTCTGCCATGAGGACAAGTATAAGGGTTTTTAATTTGTGAAAGCTTTTTTAAAATATTTTGAATCTCAATACTCCCAAGTTTTTCATTGGCTTTAACAGCACCCTTACATGCCATTTTATAAAGTATTTCCTCTGCAATATAAACATTGTCCTTTTTATTCTCTGACATTAAAAAATCCAAAACATCTAAAAATGCTTCCTTTACACAGCCACTTTCACTGTTTGCAGGTACCGATCTTAGTATAATAGAATTATCACCAAAATTTTCAATAATAAAACCTAATTTATTGA
>JGI24709J26583_10003290_pt1 | contig 12815 bp, 6 predicted proteins | sample BioPla2DNA1_FD_26583 | JGI IMG/M metagenome (IMG submission 26583) | reverse complement strand
TAAATACCTCACAGGCAAGACTGTAAGCAATACTGGGCGAATGCTCAACCTTGCATCCTCGGACAGGTGGGCGTGGTATCGGTATAGAGAGTTAGTAAATAAAACATATGTTGATTTTAACATATGTTAGTTTTCCGAATTGATTAATTTTCTAAACAATTTCCCTCTTAATATTTTAAATAAAAACTCTTGTTTTTATTTATCAAAAACTGCAAATATTTTCTATTTAAAAAAAATTAACCAACTTTGCAAAAAAATTATGGATCTTTTTGAAAAATTTAATTTAAATGACACACCCCTAGGCAAATATTATGAACTAGCACATGGATATTTTATGTATCCTCAATTAGAAGGGGAAATCGGACCTCGTATGAAGTTTATGGGTAAAGAGATGATTGTATGGAGTCTAAATAATTATTTAGGTCTAGCTAATCATCCTGAAGTTCGTAAAATAGATGCTGATGCATCTGCTGAATATGGATTAGCTTATCCAATGGGTGCAAGAATGATGAGTGGACATACAAAAGAACATAGAAAATTAGAAAAAGAATTGGCTGATTTCGTTAAACGCGAAGATGCTTTTGTATTAAATTATGGATATCAAGGTATGTTTTCTATCATAGATAGCTTGGTAAATAGAAAAGATGTGATAGTATATGATGAAGAAGCTCATGCTTGCATAATAGATGGGATGCGTTTACATATAGGTAAGCGTTTTACCTACAAACATAATGATATGGAAAGCCTAGAAAAACAACTGCAACATGCTGAAAATTTAACAAAAGAAACTGGAGGTGGAATTTTAGTAATCACAGAAGGTGTTTATGGAATGACAGCTGAATTAGGTGATATACCTGGTATTATAGCCCTAAAAGATAAATATAATTTTCGTTTACTCATAGACGATGCTCACGGCATAGGCACTATGGGACCAACAGGAGCAGGTACAGATGAACATTTCGGACTACAATCTCAAGTAGACCTGTATTTTGGTACTTTTGCAAAAGCTTTCGCTGGCATAGGTGCATTTATTGCTGGGCCTAGAAATGTTATTAATTATTTACGCTATAATATGAGATCCCAAATATATGCTAAATCCCTTCCTATGGCTATGGTTTTAGGTATTCAAAAACGCTTAGAAATGATAAAAACTATGCCTGAACTACGTGAAAAGCTTTGGAATAATGTGCATACATTGCAAAATGGATTGAGAAATGCTGGTTTTGATCTTGGCAAAACTCAATCTCCTGTTACTCCTGTATTTTTGAATGGTGGTGATAGAGAAGCTTCTAATTTAGTAGTAGATCTTCGCGAAAATTATAATATTTTCTGTTCTATTGTTACTTACCCAGTTGTTCCTAAGGGAATTTTTCTTATTAGACTTATTCCTTCTGCAGCTCACTCTTTCGAGGATATTCAAATTACTATAAAAGCTTTTAATGAAGTTAAAGACAAATTAGATAGTGGCTTTTATAAAGAATTAGATCTACCTCATAAAAAAATTATTGAAGATTGAGATAATAGAAATTATAAAAAAATTACACTAAGCACCCTTCTGTTTTATAATACAAATTTAATATATTAATAAAAATTATATTGATTATTTGCGTATTAATTAGTTAATTATTCTTATTTTTTTTAATATTTTCTAAACTCAAAATATACATATACCCTTGAAATAGTAGTTAATGAGAAATATTTAAGCAATACTTATGTATATAATTAAAGAATAATTTGCATAAAAATCAGGTTATAAATAAAACGTTATATTTAAAATAACTATTATAATTCTTTTACATAACAACGTCTACGCTTATGCTGAATATGTTTAAAGTTTTTCCAGGTTTGTACTGCTTGTGTATTAGTTTCAAAAATTCCTGTAGTCTCTACTTCTTTTACTCCATAACGTATCAATTCTTTTTGTAGCTCAGTGATCAATACAGCTGCTACGCCTTGTCTCTGTAATTGCGGTAATACTGCTGTCAATGCTAAATCTACAACTTTGGGATGATTTATAGCTCGAAATATATTGTATATACCCCAGGGTGAGAGCTTTCCGTTTGCTTTTTGCATAGCTCGTGATAATGATGGTAAACCTACTATGAAAGCAACTGCTTCTCCATCTTTATTTGTAATTATTTTTATAAGATTCGGATTTAATAAAGAAAAATATTTTTCTATATAATAACTACCTGTCTTTTCATCAAAAGGTATTACATAAGGAAGTTCAGCAAAAGCTTGATTTAATACTTCTAACACTTGTGGTATAAATGGTTGTAACTCTTTTCGTTTTTTAAATGAGTTTACTATTAAATTATATCTTTTTTTTATAGTTTCATTTAATTTTAATATCCTTTCATCTATACAATCTTCTGGATATAGAATGAATTCTATCCAATCATTTTCTTTTTGATATTCTAATTTATCAAAAATGTCTTTATAAAATACCTTATTATATGTAGAAGCAATAGATGGTAAGTATTCGAAACCTTCAATTAATAAACCCTGATTATCAAGATTGGAAAAACCTAAAGGACCATGAATATGAGTAGAACGTTTTTCTCTTGCCCAATTTTCAGCAAATAATAGTAATTGTTCCCCCACTTCGACATTTATTGATTCAAATTTAAAAAAACGTGCATAAGCCTTATTTACCTTTTCATTATATTTATGATTTATCATCGTTATTATACGCCCAACGGTTTTGCCATTATCTTTAGCTAACCAAAATTGTGTATCACAAAATTCTAATTCTGGATTTGTATGAGGTGAAAACATTTTTTTTTCATCATTTTTCAGAGGTGGTACCCAATTTTTGTCACCTTTATAAATTTTGAAAGGAAAATCTATGAACTCTTTTATGTCTTTCTCTGTTTTTACTTCTAAAACTTGTATCATGATTTTAAAATTCTAACAATTAATTCTTTTAATAATTCACTTTGTTCGAAAGATCGATTACCTACACCTTTAGCCTTGAGATCATATTCTCGAAGTAGAGATATAATATTTATAATAGATGCATAAGTATAATTTTGGTCGGCTTGTTGATATTGTTTTAAAAAAAACGAATGAGATAATCGTAACATTTTTACCAGTTCTGTTTCATTTTTGTTTTTTTTGTTTTGTTTATAAATAAGTAATTGAGTAAAAAAATTAAACAAATTTTGTATTACCATTAATAGAGCACTTCTCTCCTCACTCGATGCCAAATACAAAGTTATGTTTTGAATACTTTTAATATCTTTTTTTGCTAAAGCATTTTGTAATTCATACACATTATACTGTCTATTTATTCCTGTGAGTTCTTCTACTACTTGCATATTTATTTCGCCGCCATCTGGCACTAGAATAAATAATTTTTCTAATTCATTAATAACTACAGACAAATTTGTTCCGAGATTATCTGATAATATTCGACTGATATGCGGATTAATATTATATCCTTTGGATTTAGCGTAGTCTTGGATAAAATTTGGTACTTGATAATTATATAAACCTTTACTATTAAATTTTATTACTTTCGAGGTTTTTTTATTAAGTAATGTTTGCCATTTACTATTGAGTTTATCATCTTTATAACCAAAGAAAAGTATAGTCTCATGCATAGGTTTTTGAAAATATTTTTCGAGTAAATCAAAATTTGATAAGTTCAGCTCTTGAGTTTCCCTGATAGAAATAACTTTATAAGTGCCTAAAAATGAATAGCTTTCAGCTATATTTATGATTTCTGCAATAGTTGTGTCTTTACCATAAATAATATATAAATTCAAATCTTTTTCACTCGGATCTAAGATTTCATCTTCTACTATATGCTGTAATTGATCTACAAAATATGATTCTTTACCATAAGCAAAATATATATTAGCATAATTTTTAGCTCGTATATCAAATTTTATTTTTTCAAATTGTTGTAAAAAATCTGGTGTATATGTAGAAACCATTATTATGATGATTTTATATTAATTATTAAACAAAATTTATGATGACAAAAATACAAATAATTAATAAATGAAATTATTTCTAAAAGTTAAGAAAAAATTAACATTATCGATCTTGATTTTCATTTATTAATAATATGATTTTTTGAATAATCATCTCAGTATAATATCATTTTGACAAAATATAGAAATCTTTCAAAATATTAGGATCTACTATTTTAGTAACGTTTCTTTACTTTACCATATTAATCTATCTTTTGCCCTTTGTATTTTATCTTTTTTATTTGTTTAAATATGTTATAATTTTGAAAAAAATTAATAATATATTATGGAAAATAAATTTTCATTTATTGTATCAGGAATGGTATGTACTATGTGTGTAAAAAATGTAGAAAATGCTATAAAAAAGATCAATGGCGTCAAATATGTATCTGTAAATCTCGCTACTCAGAAAGCATTTGTAATAGCTGATGAAAATATCAAATTCGAAGATATTAAAAAAGCAGTTAAAGAAGTTGGCTATAATGCCACTACCGAAGCTCCAAAAGAAGATTTAATAGAAAAGCAATTCGTAGATGCTAGACAGAATATGTATATATCATTAGCTATCACTATTCCATTAATGATACTTATGATACTTCATATGAGTGGTATATATATTCCTTATTTTTTAATAATTGAACTAATAGCTAGCTCCTGTGTAATTTTTATAACTGGTAAAAAAATGTTAAGTAATGCGTGGATAGCACTTAGACATTTACATACAAATATGGATACTTTATTATCTATTGGGGCTATCTCAGCTTGGTCAACTAATATTTTAGCTATAGCAGGGTTAAATGTTTTATCATTTGGAACTGTGGCAGCTATGTTAGTGTCTTTGAATCTGGTAGGTAGATATATTGAATCCAAAATGAAAAATAATGCCGTCAAAGAAATAAAACTCTTGATGTCAATGAAAGTAGAGAGTGCTAATGTTTTAATAAATAATAAGATAATAGAAGCCCCGATAGATACTGTAAAAATAGACGATATAATTATTATCAGGCAAGGTGAAAAAATACCACTAGATGGTACTATTGTGGAGGGGCGAGCCTATATAAATGAATCCATGGTTAATGGCGAACCACTACCAATAGATAAAACCATTGGTGATAGTGTACTCAGTGGTACTATTGTAGAAAATGGTTTAATAAAAGTAAAAGTAGAAAAAGTAGGATCTGATACTTTTATTAATCAAATGATTAAACTTATAGAAGAAGCGCAATCTTCTAAAGTCCCAATACAAGCTATGGCTGATAGAATAACTCGCTATTTTGTTCCTATAGTTTTAGTATTAGCAATTTTAAGTGGTGTTTTCTGGTTTTTTAATTATGAACTTTATCTTCCTTTTTTATCAAAAATTTCAAAAATTTTTCCATGGATCATTACTGATGGTGGTGCTATATCTACTGCAATTTTTTCTTTTGTTGCTACACTTGTAATTGCTTGTCCCTGTTCATTGGGCTTAGCTACACCAATGGCTCTTGTGAATGCTAGTAGTGTAGCTGCTAAAAAAGGACTTATTATTAAAAATGGAGAAGCTATACAAATGGCAAAAGATATTGATACTGTAATTTTTGATAAAACAGGCACTATTACTGAAGGAAAATTAACAGTAATAGACCATAATTTAACTAATGAAGTCCTAAACATTATAGCTAATATAGAAGAAAAATCTATACATCCACTTGCTAAAGCACTGATAAAATTTGTAAATGAAAATGAGCTATTTCGACATATTGATATTACTGATATAGAGGAATTAAGTGGCAAAGGAATAAAAGGTAAATATAATGAGGATATTTACTTTATTGGTAAACCTTTAAATGCAAATAATTATAGTAATTTTATGGAAAAGGGAGAGACAGTATTAGAAGTTACTAAAAATGATAAAATAATTGGTTATATAAGAATAACTGATAAAATCAAAGCTGATGCGTCTGATACAATACTACAAATAAAAAATCTAGGATGCAAAACTGTAATGCTCACTGGTGATAATGAATTAACAGCTAAATACATTTCAGATCAGATAGGTATAGATGAGTTATGGGCAGGCATTTCACCTAATAAAAAAGTTGATATTATTAGAAAATACCAAATGGAGGGGGGAAAAGTTATGATGGTAGGTGATGGTATAAATGATGCAGCAGCTCTAAAAGCTGCTGATATAGGTGTAGCTATTGGTACTGGTGCTGATCTAGCTATCGAAAGTGCAGATATTATCATCTCAAAAGGTAATCTTAATGTGATACCTTACGCCATTAGCCTTTCTAAATTAACTTTCAAAAAAATTAAACAAAACCTTTTCTGGGCATTTATTTATAATGTCATAGCTATACCTTTATCCATGATGGCTCTACTACATCCTGCAATAGCCGAAGCAGCAATGCTAATAAGTTCTATAAATGTTATCTACAATTCTGGTAAAATCAGAAAACATAATAAAAATTTCATCTATATGCCAAATTAAATCTACAAAATAAAACATTTAATAAATATATGGTAATGGTAATAAAAATATTAAACGTAGTGAAAAGTGGGTGGTATGTAAAAAATAATTTATGATTTTTACATAGAAACACATAAATAATAGTTTAGAAGTTGAGCAATACATTTGTTGTAGGTTGTTAGTTGTCAGTTATAAGTAGTACCTCTCACCCCCCTGCCCTTTTGCAAATCAATTGATAATCACAATATATGCAATTTTTTTGATCTTCAGTTAATTCAAACTCTCCATCATTTTTTAATTTATCTATTGTTATTGTTAATAAATCTTCAAATTCATTCTTTTCATCGTAAAAATCAACAACATTTTTATCTTTCTTTAATTCATTTTTATATGCTTTGTTATAAGATTTTAAATAAATATTTTCTCCAAAAACATTATTAGAATTATTTATAGCACAATATAAATAGCAGTAAAAAGCTAGCTGAAAAACATATTCCATTTTAGAATTTTGCTTAAAAAGATCCTCAGCCTCAGTATAAGTTACCGCTTTTTCGCTACCCGTTTTGAAATCTATTATGTATATCCCTTTATCATTTTTAATAATCAAATCTATGGTGCCTTCTAATTTTACATCATTTAATTGGAGAATTAATTTTTGCTCTATTCCTAAAATCTCGGCAGGAAAATGAGATGTTTGAGTATTTATTTCTACATCAAAAAATTTATTTAGCATACTTTTTAATTGATGTTTTAGCAGTAGCACTTTTATACTATCCTTATTAGGTAATAAAGCATTACATTCTTTATCTATATTATTTTTAATTTTTTGTAATATTCCAATATCTACATTTTTATAATTATTAAATAATTTATTTAAAGCTTGATGTATCAGAGTGCCTAATTCTCTTTCTATTGCTTCCTCGGGAAATAGATCAGTATCTGTCAGATTTTCTATGTATTTGAAATAAAATTTACGTGGACATTGTATGTAAGTGCTAATGGCATTACGAGATAATCCGTTTTTATTCAGATAGTCATTTACTTTATTTTGGGCATCAGTTTTTATTTTATGTTCAGTTATTTGTGATGACTTGCCTATTTTATCTGTGAAATTTTTGATATCTATACCACGATATTTTAATTGCAATAAATACGGACTATAATCGCACTCTTCATCAGCTATGAACCTAGATGATAGTAGGTGAATATTTTCACTACGCTGTAGTAATCTATAAATATGAAAAGCATCTATGCCCTCACGCCAGTCCTGAGTTGGTAAATTAAAATGTTTCCTGAAATGATATGAGATAAATGTAGGTATGTATTTGTCTCCAGGAACTATTTTATTATTCAGTGAAAGAATTATTACCTTTTGGAAATCTAAAAGACGACTCTCCATCAGTCCCATCACTTGTAGAGCTTCCAATGGTTCACCTTCAAGTTTTATTTTTATCTCCCTTAATATTTCTGTTATCAATGATATTAGAAACTTGATATCTGTTATTACTATTTTATATTGATCAAATAGAACATTGGTTTCTTGTAGTTTAGTATATAATTGTCTAATAGCCTCTAACTCCAATTTAAGCATAGAACTCTTTTCTGTCGTAGTTTTTAAATTTTCCTCTAAATACGATAGCAACTCCAATAAATGATTCATGAAATCTATCGTGCCATTAGCATTAATGATAGATAGCAATTTATCAATCAATGGCTTATCAGCAGTATTTATATTATTTATTTCAATAAAATCACTGATTTCTTGAATATTAGAATTACCACCAGTTGGATATAAATAATTATTAATTATATCTTTGACATAATTATTTTCATAAATAAAAGGATGATATATCAGCTCTAACCATTTCTGTTTAGATATTAAAATCTTANTATTGTTTTTNCTAATATNATTGTATAAATCAAAAATCTGCATTATGAGAGTNTAAGCATTAGTATTTTTAATAGAATAATTCATCGTTANATTTACAGACTTGATATCATCTGGTAGAGAAGTGAGTACCACAGGTAGCAGACTATCATCGGGCAAAATAATCGCTTGATATTGTTCTAAGTTTTTAATATGTTGAGCAGCATATTTAGCCATCTCTACTTCATTAGTGAAAGAGCAAATTTTTATTTTATCTTTTACATTTTTTAGTTCATCGCCTAGATTATTCGTTTTAACGTTGAAATCAGCGGGCATTGGAAAATCCTTAATTAACCAACTCAATTGCTTACCAGCACTATAAAGGTTATTAGTTAAATATTCATCATCATATTCCCAAATAAAATTTGCTTTATCTTTTAATTTATTGAATATTGCGTATTCTGCTTGTGTAATAAAATTAAAACCTATAAAATAAAAGATTTTTTCATTGATATTTTTTGAATTTTCTATTTCATTTTCTACGAAATGTCTAATTTGTAGACCTTCATAAGCTAGATTATCTTTGATTAATGATTCTCTATATTGTTTGTATAAATCATGTAATTTATTCCAAATATCTAAATATGAATTTTCACTAAAGGATTTATTAAAATACTTAATTAATTTATCAAAATAATCTTTAAAATCTGGTTCCAAATCTAAATTGAAAAGATTTTTTATTTCATTTTCATCTTTAATATTTATAAATAGTTTACTAGCATCTACCAGAGCATTGTCAATATCATTAAAATCTATAAGCAGTATTTCACCAAGGAAATAGAAATCTTCAATTTTTAGATTTGCTTTATTAGGATAAATATTTTTAAAAGAATCAAATAATTTGAAAATGGCGACTACATCTTCTATTTTAGTAAGAGATGAATTGTCGTCAATCCAATCTTGCAGAGAAAGTACTTCGGGCAAGAAAGTTGTTTTTTGACAAAGTTTGGCTATTTCTTGTTTTAGAAATATACATGAGCGACGATTGGGCATCAATATAGTTAGATTTTTTAGATTATCACCATGTTTTTGGTAAATATATTCTGCTACTTCTTGCAAAAATGCTTTCATATTTTTTTGAGTTTTTAATTAATTATTATATTTCTACTTTTAGCAATTCATTATTGTCGATATTAAGCAAAAATCCTTCGATATCTTTATCAAAAATTTGACGTAGGATCTCTATGTAATTTCTCACTTGATATTTATATTCATTTAAATCTTTTTCACCAGTTTTGAAATCTACAACAATGACTTTATCAGGATAAATAAATATCTTATCTGGTCTATACATTTTTCTTTCCTTATCCGACTCTAGCTTATCCTTATCCGACTCTAGCTTATAAATAGACAAATCTCGCTCACTAATAATCTCCTGTGCATTAGTAAACCAATTTTTCACTTCTGGGTTAATTTCAAAAATAGTTTTTATATTGTCTTTAATTTTTTTAATTTCTTCTGATGTTTTATGATATTTTTTTAATATTTTATCAGCTTTTTTCTCCCAATTGTCTACATCGTCTATTACTCTGAGAATATCATGCATCAATACACCATGAGCAATTTTTTCATTTGAAGATAAACTATAATTTTTCTTAATTTTTATTTCTATGCCCACATTTTCTTTTGCTGCCCATTGGAAATTTTCTATAGACACATCTGATGCATAGGTAGTATTGTTTACTAATGTTCCAATTTCATAAATATCAAAATTTTCATTAGAATTTATTGATTTATAAGTATCAATTGCTCCTAGACCATCTATGTTAAAATTATTAGTTACACATTTCTGGATTTCTTTACCTATATTTTGATTTTCAATATTAGCAATGAGCACTTTTTTTGCACGAGTTAGAGCTACATAGAGCAGATTGAGGTCATCCACATATTTTTTTGTTTTTTCCATATAATATTCATCTGCGAATTGAGAATTTGCAAGATCTCCACTAGTTTTTAATAAAAATGCAGGAATATTTGAATTGCAAATATCTGGTTTTTTAAACCATAGATAATCGTTTTGATTTCTAGTCCAATTGATGAAAGGTACTATCACAGCGTCATATTCTAATCCTTTAGATTTATGGATAGTAGAAATATGAACTCCATTTTTTTCATCTGTTATCTTCAATGACTGTTTCACTCCATTATTCAGAAACCACTCAATAAACATCACCTCATTATTATTGTGCTCCCGCTGATAATTTTTTATTAATTGTAGGAAATGCATGCAAAAGACTTTTTCTTTATCATCTAGCTCTTTATAAATAATGTTTACCAAATGCTCTGCTTTGAAATATAAGTTTTGAGCCATGAAATTATCATCATTTTCTAAATTATTCATCAGACTATTGTAAGGTACTGAATTTGATGTTTTTATAAAATCATAGAAAGCCTCTGACATGTATCTAGCATAATTAGAGCCATTTTGTAGTGCATAGAGGGTAAAAACTATCCATAGCACGGCATCAGAATTAGCAAAGCTAATACTCTCATCAGAAATAATTTTGAAATCAAGATCCTGAATTGTTGAATTTTGGAGTATATATTTGAATACTTCTACAGCTTCTTTATTGGTTCTAACGAGAATACCAATGTTTTTGTAGCCTTTTTCCCACAAATTATTTACATCATTTATTACCAATTGTAGTACTTTATCATCTTCTTCAGATTCTATGGAGTCTGATGTATCATATGTAGTTGATTTTTCTTCATTTGTTGTAGTATTTTTATTATTTTTATCTTTTGCTATATACAGTTTTACATATCCCTGGAAATCTTTAAATTGATCTTTTTTGGCGTCAGGGATTTCTTGTTTAACATCTCTATTTTTATCAGTATCTATATATATTTCTTTAATGTAATTGATTTTAGTTTGGTATCTTGGGTTACTAATATCTTCATCTTTTTCCTTAAATAAATCAGTTAATTGTAAAAGTTCACTAAAAAGGGAATTATTGAATTTCACAATATTAGGATAAGAACGCCAATTTTCTTTAAGATTGTTTCTAGAAATACTATTATGAAAGTCAGTATCAATGGTATCTTTCATAATTTCCCAGTCTCCATTACGCCAGCGATATATAGCTTGCTTGATATCGCCAACTAGCAAAACATTATCTGACTGAGCTTGGCTGAGGCTTTCATTGATTAATGGTTTTAGAATTTCATATTGCACATGAGAGGTATCTTGGAATTCATCTATTAAGAAATATTCATAATATACACCTAGTTTTTCATATATAAACATGTAATTATTTTCTATAAACTTTCTTAGCATTTTTCCTATATCAGACAAAAGCAAGATATTATTTGTTTTTTTGTAATCATATAGACTTTTTAAAATATCACTCAGCAGAGCTATATTATAGATTTGATTAGAAATGATACGTGCAGTCTCATAATTTTTCCCTTCATTATTTATTAAATCATCATAAGAGAATAATAAATCTTTTATATTTTGCAAATCATTATTTTGCAAGGTAATCGTGCTACCACCACTAAAAAGTTTACCATTTAACCCTTCATTAAAATAACTATTAGGTAAAAGTTTTTTTATTTCATAACCTATTTTAAAATTTTCAATCTTTGAACCTAAAAAAGAAGCTGGACCTCTTGCTTTTTGATAAAAATCATTTTCTGTTATATTATTATTATTTTTACAAATATTTTTAAAATCATCATTTATTTTTTTTGCTTTATCTAAAAAATCATTCATTACATTATTTAAACATTTAATTATATCATCTAAACATTTCTGTTTAAAATCCTCATCAGTCAATTTATTAATAAAATCATCCTCATAATCATAGAAAAATTCTTTATTAATCTCTTTAATTAGGTCTAATAGCATATTATTGTAATTAAAAGACTTATCTTGAGCGAGTTTATCCTCAATAAATTTAATAAGCCAATTAAAAGCGGGATATTGTTCTTGCAGATTTACTATGAAATCATCTACCGCCTCCCTGTAGATATCGTCGTTTTTTACAATTAATTCATAATTATACTTAACGCCTATCTCGTAGAGAGCACCTCTAAAGAGCCTTTGCAAAAAGCTATCAATGGTAGATACAGAAAAGTCCTGATAATTGTGCAGGATATTATATAAAACATTTTTAGCAGCACCAGATATATCATCATCAGATAGTTGAGTTATATTTTTACCATTAATTTGTCCGCCTTTAGCGAAAGCTTTAAATTCTTCAAGGGAGTTGGGGTTGTTATTAGCTATAGAATACAGTCTATCTAATATTCTCAGTTTCATCTCATTCACAGCGGCATTAGTGAAAGTGATAGCGAGTATTTTTTTAAAATTATTTGGGTTTTCTAATGCTAATTTAACGTAAAACATAGACAATTGATATGTTTTACCACTACCAGCTGAGGCTTCTAATACTTTAATAGACATTTATTGAATATTTTTGTAAAAATAAGGAAATAAATTTCAATAAACAAA
>JGI24709J26583_10003289_pt1 | contig 12819 bp, 11 predicted proteins | sample BioPla2DNA1_FD_26583 | JGI IMG/M metagenome (IMG submission 26583) | reverse complement strand
AAAACCTTTGTTTCTTGTGTAAGTTTAACAAGGACCACAAGCAGGTACTCTGAGACCGTCGGTACTTAGGTGACGTACTTTGGCACCTTATGTACCGTTACAAGGCGAAGGTAGCGAAAGCGGGCCTGCGATGGTTTGTTAAACTTGCACAAGATCATAAAGTAAGGTAGAATTTCGCAATTGCCTATCCATTTATAATATTGAAAGGAGAATACTCATGAAGTCAGATACTATTACAGCAATTGCTACAGGACTTAGTAGTGGTGGTATTAGTATAATAAGAATAAGTGGTAATGATGCATTTTCAATAATAGATAGAATATATAAATCAAAAAACGGTAAGAAGAAGCTGTCAAATGAAAAAAGCCACACAATCCACTATGGGTTTATTGTAGATGGTGATGAGATTGTGGATGAGGTTATGGTAACTATCATGAGGGCTCCTTCTACCTATACTAGAGAAGATGTGATTGAAATTAACTGCCATGGTGGCCTAGTTGTCACAAGAAAAATACTTAAAATTGTATTAGGACAAGGTGTAAGATTGGCGGAACCTGGTGAATTTACAAAAAGAGCATTCTTAAATGGTAGAATTGATTTATCCCAGGCAGAGGCTGTTAGTGATATAATAAAGGCAAAAAATGATATTGCTCTCAAGAATTCATTAAAACAATTGGAAGGAAGAGAGTATGAGATTATAAAGAAAATAAGAGATAGTATATTAAGAGATATAGCCTATATAGAGGCAGCCTTAGATGATCCTGAGCATATAAGTATAGAGGGTTTTTCTGAGGAGTTAGAAGAAAACCTACAAAACTATAGCAAAAGTATTAATAGGCTAATTTCAGGATCAAAAAACGGCAGATTAATTAAGGAAGGTATTAAGACTGTTATATTAGGTAAGCCAAATGTCGGTAAATCAAGTCTTCTTAATATTCTGGTTCGTGAAGATAGAGCAATTGTAACTGATATTGCAGGAACAACCAGGGATACATTAGAAGAGACTATTAATTTAAATGATATTACATTAAATATAATAGATACAGCTGGAATTAGAACCACTGATGATGAGGTAGAAAAAATAGGCGTTGATAAGGCAATGAAAGTGGCTAAGGAGGCCGANCTCATAATATATGTGATCGACTCCTCTGTTCCCCTTGATGACAATGACGAAGCTATTCTTTTAATGATAAANGAAAAAAAAGCAATAATATTAATGAATAAGAGTGATTTAACCCCTTGTATCAGAAAGGAAGATATTGAGAAGAAATCTAATCATCCCATTATAGGAACTTCTTTTGTAGAACACGAGGGCATAGAAAATCTTGAACAATTAATTAAGGATATGTTTTTTAAGGGTGATATATCATTTAATGAAGATATATATGTTACGAATGAAAGACATATAGAGGCATTTTCTAATGCATTAAAAGCTCTTGATATGGTTAGAGAGAGTATATATAATAATATGCCGGAGGATTTTTATTCGATTGACCTTATGACTGCTTATGAGGAGCTTGGGGGAATTCTTGGTGAAAATGTCGGTGAAGACTTAATTAATATGATATTTAGTGAATTTTGCATGGGCAAATAATAGAAGGAAAAAGTGAAAATTTCAGATATAGAAAGGGAAAGGATTTTATGTCATACGTATATGATGAATATGACGTAGTTGTTATTGGAGCAGGACATGCTGGATGTGAGGCAGCCTTAGCCAGCGCAAGGCTATCATTAAAAACTATAATATTTACAATAGCTATGGATAGCATAGCTTTAATGCCATGTAATCCGAATATTGGTGGAACGTCAAAGGGTCATCTAGTTAGAGAAATAGATGCCTTGGGCGGAGAAATGGGAAAAAACATTGACAAGACCTTCATACAATCTAAGATGTTGAATTTATCTAAGGGCCCTGCAGTACATTCCTTAAGAGCCCAGGCAGATAAGAAGGATTATTCTAGTAGTATGAGAAAGGTTCTTGAAAACACCCCAAATCTAACATTAAAACAGGCTGAAATTGTAGAGATATTAACTACCGATGATAAAGTGGTAAAAGGTGTAAAGACATATTCAGGTGCTATATATCCTTGTAAGGCTGTGATAATCTGTAGTGGAACATATTTGAATGCCAGATGTATATATGGAGAAACAGTACACATGACTGGGCCAGATGGACTCTCATCAGCTAAGCATCTGACTGAATCTCTTAAAAGCCTAGGCGTGGAGATGTATAGATTTAAGACTGGAACACCGGCTAGAATTGATAAAAGATCTATTGATTTTAGTAAAATGGAGGAGCAAAAGGGAGACGAAATAATAGTACCATTCTCATTCTCTAATAAACCTGAGGATATAATGAAGGAGCAGGTTTCATGTTGGCTTACCTATACAACTCCAAAAACCCATGACATAATAAGAGCAAATATAGACAGATCACCCCTATATAGCGGTAGCATAAAGGGGACAGGTGCTAGGTACTGCCCATCAATAGAAGATAAGGTGGTTAAGTTTGCTGATAAGGAGAGACATCAGGTATTTATAGAGCCTGAAGGGAATTATACCAATGAGATGTATATTTCAGGAATGTCTAGTTCTCTTCCTGAGGACGTTCAAGTAGAGATGTATAGATCTGTACCAGGACTTGAAAAGGCAGATATTGTTCGTAATGCATATGCTATTGAATATGACTGTATTAATCCTGCCCAGCTAAAGCCAAGTCTAGAGTTTCGCAATATAGATGGTTTGTTTTCAGCAGGCCAGTTCAATGGAAGCTCAGGATATGAGGAGGCGGCGGCCCAGGGACTTATTGCAGGAATTAATGCAGCCATGAAGCTTCTTAAGAAGGAGCCCATAATTATTGATAGATCTCAGGCCTATATAGGTGTACTAATAGATGATCTTATAACAAAAGATACAAATGAGCCTTATCGTATGATGACATCAAGGGCAGAATACAGACTTCTTCTAAGACAGGATAATGCTGATCTAAGACTAACTAAGATAGGTTATCAGGTAGGATTAATAGATGAGGAAACTTATCAAAAAATTATAGATAAGGAAAAGNATATTAAAGAAGAAAAGGAACGTTTAGAGAAAACTGTAATAGGGGCAAATAAAGAAGTTCAGGAATTATTAACTAGTCTTAATAGTACTCCTCTAACAACAGCTACTACTTTAGCTGAGCTAATAAGGAGGCCAGAGCTAGATTATGATAAGCTTAAGAGTATTGATCCTAAGAGGAAAAAATTGTCATATGATGTAATAGAACAAGTTAATATTAATATAAAATATGAAGGATATATAGTAAGGCAGCTAAGACAGGTTGAACAGCATAAAAAACTTGAAAATAAAAAAATACCTGAATCCTTAGACTATAATTTGATATCTGGTTTAAGAATAGAAGCAAAGCAAAAGTTAACTAGCTTCAGGCCGGTATCTATAGGTCAAGCATCAAGAATTTCAGGGGTTACACCAGCAGATATATCCGTCCTAATGGTATATTTGATGCAGTATAATGCAAAAGAAGCTGCGGAGAAAAAAGTAAGTCACTAAGAAAGGAAAAAATAGGAAATGAAACAGGCTATAGATGTTTTTAAGAAAGGCTTAGAGGAGCTTAATATAAACCTAAGTGATATTCAGATTGCACAATTTATAGATTATTATGAATTATTAATTGAGAAGAATAAAGTAATGAATTTAACAGCAATAACTGAGCTTTCTGAGGTGATCTCTAAGCATTTTCTTGACAGCTTATCTATAGTGAAGGTATATCGTCCAGATAAAGAAAGAATCTTAGACTTAGGTACAGGGGCTGGACTTCCAGGTATCCCTATAAAGATAGCATTTCCTAATACCAAGATTGTACTTATGGATTCTCTTAATAAACGAATTCAGTTTTTAGATGAAGTAATTGAAAAACTTAATCTTGAAAATATTAGTGCTATCCATGGAAGGGCAGAAGAATATGGAAAGAGAGCGGGCTATCGAGAAGCATTTGACATCTGTAGTTCCAGGGCTGTTGCTAAGCTTTCAATTCTATCTGAATATTGCTTACCCTTTGTAAAAATAGGAGGTAAGTTTATTTCTTATAAGTCAGGAAATATATCTGATGAACTAAATGAAGCAAATAATGCTATTAGCCTTCTTGGAGGACAAGTGAAAAAAGCAGAGGGATTTGAACTTCCCCAGACTGAAATTAAAAGGTCTCTAATTATTATTGAAAAAGCTAGCAATACACCTAATAAATATCCAAGGGCTGCAGGTAAACCAGCAAAAGAGCCCTTATAGAGGACAAATTATTATTTGATATTTTTTACTCTTCATGTTAGGATAAATATAGAAAAATATTAATCTGTTTTGCTTATGAAGGGAAGACCTTATATGTACACAAGAAAAAATAAAGCAGATAATCTAGAAAGTTTAGTAGAGCTTATTAATAATATGATAGAAGAGCATGAGGCCAAATTAAGCGATACTATACAGAAGAAAAGTGATTACATTAGTGCTATAAAAGAGACTGAAGCAATTATATATACTTTAAGTCATTCAAAAGAAAAAAATGCAAATCTATTTTCCCCAAACAGTAGGGAGATTTGCACAAGTGATTATGAGGAACAGTTACAGATAACAAAAGAAAAATTAATTAATATTGAAAGCCAAGAACAAACGATAAGTGAAAAAATTATGGGATTAAAAGAGATAAAAGAAGCCCTTTTAGTTCAAAAGACACAGGATCTTAACTTAGGTCATAACATTTTGGAACTACAGGAACAAGATAGACAAAGAATTGCCAGAGATTTACATGATTCGACTGTACAGAATCTAACTAGTATAGTTCACAAATGTGAATTATGTTTGAAACTAGTAGATATAGACCCTGTAAGAACTAAGCTAGAACTAAGTACAATGTCAAACACAGTAAAATCCGTAATAAATGAAATCAGAGAAATTATCTATAATTTGAAGCCGATGTCTTTGGATGATTTAGGTCTTGTAACAACAATAGAGAGATATACAGAGCAATTAATGATGAATCATGATATCCAAATTCAATTAGATTGTAGCAAAGAAAGATATGATATATTACCTGTTATAAAACTATCTATATATAGAATTATTCAAGAGGCATGTAATAATGCTATTAAGCATGCTGAAGCAAAAACCATAGATATAAAGTTGATATATGATGAAAAGAACTTAAATCTATCTATTGCAGATGATGGAAAGGGCTTTGACGCAGAATGTAAGAGAGATAGTTTGACGTCTGAACATTCTGGATATGGTTTATGTAATATGAAGGAAAGAGTTTACTTGTTATCTGGTACCTTGAAGATCGAATCTACTAAAAATAAAGGAACAATTCTTACTATTACCATACCTATAATGAAGAGTGAAGGGGAAAAGTGATGAACAAACCAATAAATGTTATGATAGCAGATGACCATTCAATGGTAAGAGAGGGAATCAAGCAAATTCTTGAGTTTGATGGAGAAATTAGAGTAAATGCGGAGGCCGGTAGTGGAAAGGAATGTATAGACATACTTGATGACAAAAGGACTGATGTACTTCTTTTAGATATAAATATGCCAAATATGAATGGTTTACAGGTTCTCCAATATTTAAGAGAAAAGAAGGTTAATATTAAGATTTTAATATTGACAATTCATAACGAAGTGGAGTATCTTATGAGGGCAGTTGACATTGGAGTAGATGGCTATGTGCTCAAGGACTCGGATTCATCAGTCTTAAAAAGGGCTATATTTACAATCAACGGAGGAGATACTTTTATTCAGCCAGAACTTTCTACAATATTAAAAAAACGCTTAGAGGATAAAAACTCAAACGCCAAAAAATTTGATGATATATTGACAAGAAGGGAAATTGAAGTGTTAAAGCTTCTTACAGAGGGGTTATTCAACAAAGAAATTGCTTACACCTTAAGTATTAGCGAAAAAACTGTAAAAAACCATGTATCTAATATATTTAAGAAAATTAACGTTTCAGATAGAACCCAGGCTGCAGTATATGCAATAAAACATAATATAGTTGATATCTTTTAAATTTATATATAGAAAGAAATGTTTCACGTGAAACATTTCTTTTTTTATAGGAAGGATCGTCCTATTATAAAAAACTGATACTTTAGATACTTACTCACGGGTAATGAACTTTTCATATTATTTATCGATAGTTTTCAAATTAATCATAATTGTAAGTAGATATATAATATTAATAATGATATAATAAAAATAAGAGGCAAGTGTTGAAAGATAATTAATAGGAGGACAGTGTTTGTATGGCAAGAGTAATTGCAATAGCCAATCAAAAGGGCGGTGTAGGGAAGACTACAACTGCCATTAATTTATCAGCGTGTTTAGCTGAAAGAAATAGAAGGGTTCTAGCCATAGATATAGATCCTCAAGGCAATACCACCAGCGGATTGGGTATAAATAAGAATGAACTAGATAATACAATATATCAAATGTTGATTGGTGAATGTTCCTTAGAGGAATGCTTAATTAAGACTAATATTGAAAATCTTGATATATTACCTTCCAATGTTAACTTGGCAGGGGCAGAGATTGAATTAATAGGCATTAAAGATAGGGAATACATATTAAAAGCTCATGTAGAGACCATAAAGGATAATTATGATTATATTATAATAGATTGTCCACCATCCTTAAGTACTTTAACTGTCAATGCTATGACTACAGCAGATACTGTTCTTGTTCCTATTCAATGTGAATTCTATGCATTGGAGGGATTGACTCAGCTTATGCATACTATAAATTTAGTAAAAAAGAGATTAAATCCAAGTCTAGAGATGGAAGGGGTTGTGTTTACAATGTTTGATGCCCGTACAAATCTCTCTTTGCAGGTTGTTGAGAATGTTAAAGAAAATTTAAAGCAAAATATATACAAGACTATAATACCAAGAAATGTTCGCCTTGCTGAAGCACCAAGTCACGGACTACCTATTAATATATATGACTCCAAATCAGCCGGGGCAGATGGATATAGACAACTAGCCAATGAAGTTATAGAGAATGATGAGGCAGAACTATATGAGAAGAATGATTTAGGTCTATTAAAATATAGAAATAGAGATAAATAAGTATAGACTACTAAGGGAGGATAAAATGTCAGCAGTAAAAAGAGGTCTAGGCAAGGGATTAGATACCATGATTCCTGAACGGATTACTGAAACGGAAACAAAGGAAGATAATGTTTCACGTGAAACATTATTACCAATACATGAAATAGAACCAAATAAATCTCAACCAAGAAAGTTATTCGATGAGGATCTACTTCAGGAATTAGCTGAATCAATTAAGCAATTTGGTGTCATACAACCCCTAATAGTCCAGAAAAGAGATAAATATTATGAAATAATAGCAGGAGAAAGAAGATGGAGGGCCTCTAGAATAGCAGGCCTTAAGGAGGTTCCTGTAATTATTAAGGATTATACGCCACAGGAAGTCCTTGAGATAGCTTTAATTGAGAACATACAAAGAGAGGATCTTAATCCAATAGAAGAAGCCTATGCCTATCAAAGATTAATAAAAGAGTTTAAGTTAAAACAAGATGAATTGGCTGAAAGAGTCTCTAAAAGTAGAGTAGCAATTACAAACTCCTTGCGTTTACTTAAGCTGAATGAAAGAATTCAAGAAATGCTTATAGACGCAAGTTTAACTAGCGGCCATGCTAGGGCGCTACTTTCTTTAGAAGATCCAGAGCTTCAATATAGTGCAGCTTGTAAAGTTATTGATAAAAAGCTTAGTGTAAGGGAAACAGAAAAGCTAGTTCGACAGCTACTTAATGATAAACCTTCAAAAGAAACGCCAATATCAGATGATAAAAGTTTCATATACCAAGACTTAGAAGAAAAGCTAAAGAGTATAATTGGATCAAAGGTTACTATTAACAGGAAGCAAAAGGACAGGGGGAAGATAGAGATTGAATATTATTCTGATGAGGATTTAGAAAGGATAATGGATCTCTTTAACAGTCTTACATAAGAGTTTTAGAAGAAATATAAGATACAATGGAGGAAAATAATGAATCTGATAGAACTAATGGAAGAGAATACAGCTTATTTTATACTTGGACAGGCTATATTCTTGCTGATAATACTATTGATAACAGTGATATTAATTATAAAACAAAGAAAATTGAATAAAAAATATAAAAAGTTTATGCAAGGAGCTAGCGGTAGAGATTTAGAAGCAATAATAACAGAAAAGATTACAGATATTGACATTCTCAAGCAGGAAACTACCAAGATACATAAAGAACTTGATAATATAAATGAAAATCTCCTAACTGCAGTGCAGAAGATAGGTATTGTAAAATACGATGCCTTTATGGAAATGGGAGGAAAGTTAAGCTTTGTACTTGCTCTACTAGATAAAAATAATGATGGTTTTATTCTTAATTCTGTTCATAGTAGTAGAGAAGGATGTTACACCTATCTAAAAGAGATAATTAAGGGAGAGTCTTTCTTGGAATTATCTAAGGAAGAGAAGGATGCATTAAACCAAGCAATAAAATATAATGATTTTATGGGATAGATAGTATAGTAAACACATTAATTATAATTGGCTAGAAGTAATTATACGGTTTGAAAGGAATAATAATGAGAATAATTTCCGTTGATTCTGTAAAAGGTCATGAGATATTAGCAAAAGATATAATAAATGATAGTAATTCCGTATTAATGACAGCAGGGACGATAGTTAAGAAGGAATATATAAATCGTTTAAAGGAATTGGATGTTGAATATATTTACGTAGATGATGATATTGCCCAAGGTGTAAGACTAACAGAAAGCCTAGAGTTTCAGATTAAGGAACAATGTCAGCAAACAGTACGTGAAATTCTTACCATGTATACATATCATTCTGAAAATGAACTTGAGGAAATTATTACAATTGCTGACGATATCATATATGACATTATGAGTGAACCGGAGGTAATGTATAATTTGTCCAGCATAAGGAGCAAAAGTGAGAGTACCTACTCTCACTCATTGAATGTCTGTGCTCTATCCGTTATTCTTGCACTCAAATTAAAGCTATCAAAGCAAAAGATTAGGGAAATAGCCATAGGATGCCTGCTTCATGACATAGGATTTACATATATTACCATGGATTATAGTGATCTAATTATGGAAGAATGCTCTGAAAAGGAGCAAAAGGAGATTAAGAAGCACATAATATACGGATACTCTGCAGTTGAAAAGATGGAATGGCTATCTACTACATCTAGAGATATAATAATACATCATCATGAACGACTTGATGGATCGGGCTATCCTTTTCATTTAAAAAATGAAAAAATTAAGATAGGCAGTAAGATTGCTGCAGTTTGTGATGAGTTTGATAGTAGAGTATATGGTAATTTAGTGCCTAAAATGAAAGTACACGATGCAATTGATTATATAGTTAGTCAAGCTGGGGTAAAGTTTGACTTAAATGTCATTAAAGCCTTTGTCGCTTCAGTAGCAGCATATCCTATAGGTGCCTTGGTAATTACCAATCAAAATGAGATTGGAATTGTGCTTAGACAAAATCCCAAATGTCCCACAAGACCTGTAATTAGAATAATTCAAGATGCTAATGGGGAAAGGCCTACAGATTGGGTGGAGAAGGATCTAATTAAAGAATTAACCCTATTTATAACTGATACTATTATTGATTAGATTAATATCTATGGAAGCAGGTGAGGTTTTCTCTATTATCTAATTAATAGAGCCTTTATAATTCCCATAGAATCTTTCTTGCAGATTATATTAAAGTATGATATAAGTATTAACACATGAATAGATATATAAAAAGCACAAGTAAGTTTAATAGAAAAGCAGGTGAGTATATGCATAGTTACATGAGGGCAGTAGGATTTAGCAATATTAATAATAGAAGTGAGTTAAATAAGCTTATAAATCTTGTTATAGATAAGGCATCAAATAGAAAAACCATTCAAATCAATCATCAGAATAGCTTTACTGAGATATCCATGGAGTTTGGGCCAGAATTCGGTATTACCCTAAGAGGTGAATATGACCATAATGATGTTTTTCATATGGATAATTATTTTCCTTATTTAAATGGTTCAGTAACCAATGTTAGGGAAGAAGTCGCCATAAATAAAAGAGTGGATTCAGAGTCCTATACGGGGATGTGCGATGATTATCGATTAGGAGTTTCTTTAATCTTTTACTTACAAAACGTAGCAGAATATTTAGAGAAAAAGAATACAAATGACAAGATGAATATTAATGCTCCAATAACATTAGCAGCTCTATCATTAGAGGGAAGAGCATTACTTCCTATAGCTAAGGATGAGATACAGGTAAAAAATCTTAGCGTAGAAAAAATTAATAGAAACAATTTGATAGCTGAGGCGAAAAAAGGGAATCAGGAAGCAATCGATAGCTTAACTATAGAAGATATAGATACCTATGCAATGGTTTCAAGAAGAGCAAAAAAGGAAGATATTTATTCAATTGTTGATACCTGTTTTATCCCTTTTGGATCTGAATCAGACAATTATAGTATTATTGCCACTATAGTGGATAGTAAAATAGTTACTAATTCATTTACTAAGGAAGAAATATATGATCTTGATGTTATATGTAATGATATAATGTTCCGCATTTGTATTAATAAGAAAGATTTTTTAGGAGAGCCCTTGCCCGGTAGAAGGTTTAAAGGGAATATATGGATGCAAGGAAAAATAAATATTTAAATGAAAAAATATTATACAGGTTCTTGACTTAATATTAAGTAAATAGTAGAATAAACATATTGTGTTAAGTGCCTGTAGCTCAGCAGGATAGAGCGTCCGCCTCCTAAGCGGAAGGCCGTGGGTTCGAATCCCGCTAGGCACGTTAGAATGATAGGGATGTTTCTAAATTATATTATTTAGAAACATCCTTTTTTATGTAATAAGAAAGTTAGGAATCTACTTTACAAAAACTTTACACAAATTAAACAGTATCATGGTGTATTGGCTGAATAAACTATGATATTTTTTTATTGTAAAGAAAAAAGTTAGTCAAATGAAAGAGAGTGATTATAGTATGAAGAAAATTATAAGTAGATTATCAGTATTAACAGTAATACTTATGCTTGTAGGTGTATTAGCTGCCTGTAGTAAGAACAATGAAGTAACTAATAACAATAAGACATCTCATGGAGCAAATAAGATAGAAGATGGAAAATTAAGTGGAACCTTAACCATATCAGGGTCAACCTCCATGGAGAAGCTAGCAAACATAGCTATAGAGGCATTTATGCTTAAATATCCTGATGTTATGGCTTCAGCTGAGTTTGTAGGATCTAGCACAGGTGTTGAGCAAGTTATAGCTAGAGCAGTAGATATCGGAAATGCATCCAGAAATCTTAAGGATAGTGAAAAGGAAGCAGGAGCGGTAGAGAATATCATAGCAATAGACGGTATAGCCGTTATTGTTGATAAGTCTAATACAGTAGTTGATTTAACAAAGGAACAGTTGATATCTATATACACTGGGGAAATTAATAACTGGAGCGAACTAGGTGGATCAGACCAGCCAATAGTAGTTGTAGGTCGTGAGTCGGGATCAGGTACAAGAGGAGCATTTGAAGAAATCCTTGGTATTGAAGATCAAGCAGCATATGCTAATGAAATTAACAGTACCGGTGGAGTAATGGCAAAGGTTGCATCTACACCAGGAGCTATAGGATATGTATCTCTTGATATTTTGGACGACACAGTAGCTACAGTTAAGTTAGAAGGGGTATCTCCTACAATCGATAGTATTAAGACGGGGGACTATTTCTTAAGCAGGCCATTCGTAATGGCTACCCTTGGGGAAATCTCCGAACAGAATGATCTTGTGCAGGCGTTCTTTAATTTCTTAAAATCTGCAGAGGGTAAGGAGCTAATTGAAAAGGTTGGCTTAATTGCTGCTGACTAGTAAGAAGGAGTTGCTATGAATAAAACCAGCTATTCTATAATTGGGAGTAATAGAACAAAAAAGACAGTTGAGAAGACTGCAAGTATAATATTTACTATATGTGCTTTCTTTGGAGTACTCGCAGTCTTTTCTATCTCTATATATATGATAACTAGCGGTACACCTGCTATATTTGAGGTTGGACTAAAGGACATAATTTTCGGGACTATATGGAAACCTAATGCCGCAAACCCCTCATATGGGATTTTATATGTAATTTTAACCTCAATAGTAGGTACCTTTATGGCAATACTAATTGGTGTTCCCATTGGTGTAATGACAGCAATTTTTTTGGCAGAAACAGCACCTAAGCCCTTAGCGGCAATAGTAAAGCCAGCAGTAGAGTTACTTGCGGGCATACCATCGGTTATCTATGGCTTACTGGGTGTTCTGATACTTAATCCATTAATGTACAAGATAGAACTAGCAATATTTAAGGATTCCCCAGATCATCAATTTACTGGCGGATCAAATTTGCTATCTGCCGTTATTGTCCTAGCTATAATGATATTACCAACAGTTATTAGTATAAGCGAATCAGCAATCAGAGCCGTACAAAAGGATTATAAGCATGCTTCTTTAGCTTTGGGAGCAACCCATATTCAGACCATATTTAAAGTTATACTGCCAGCGGCTAAATCAGGCATAGTAACAGCAATTGTACTGGGTGTAGGCCGTGCTATAGGGGAGGCTATGGCTATCAGTCTAGTTGCTGGAAATGGAGCTAATCTGCCACTTCCCTTTAATTCAGTAAGATTTCTTACAACAGCAGTGGTAGCAGAAATGTCCTATGCGACCGATACCCATAAACGAGTTTT
>JGI24709J26583_10003288_pt1 | contig 12819 bp, 10 predicted proteins | sample BioPla2DNA1_FD_26583 | JGI IMG/M metagenome (IMG submission 26583) | reverse complement strand
ACTATATGCCATAACACATTTTCCTTTCTCCTTCACGAAAGGGGAAATATTGTCGGAAAATGTGTTACCTTTTTGGGGTCCGGATCATAATGATAATTTTGATAAGTAAGTTTGCTCAGAATGAACACACTCTTTTTATAAAAAAGCTGCAGCAGTTTTTTCGGATTGATAAAAGCAGTTGTTAGTTCTAATATTGAGTTTAAACAATTTCACTATCCACACTCCACTAACCCCTATCCACTGGTTTTATATATGGTTGTTAAGAATAAAACAGAAATTTTGGAAAACATCAAAAGCGACCTGCTCAGAAATAAAGCCGAGGTCTTGCTGAATGCTTATGAACAAGCTTTATTAAAGACAGACCCTTCCATTGCAGTACAAGAATGGCTCGAAACAAATTATGACTTGAGAACCTTTGTTGAATCAAATAAAGGCAAGCTCTATTTAGGAGCCAGCGGCAAAGCGGCTTTAAAAATGACAAAAGGTTTTCTCTCTGTTTATAAAGACCGTCTGACTGAAGGTTTAGCTGTTGTCCCTGACAACTCCGAGCGTTATGCAAACTATCATCCCGAAAACTTTAGGATTATAGAAGCTTCGCATCCTGTGCCCTCTGAGAAGTCGCTCACCGCAGCCAAAGAAATGCTCTCCTTGGCAAAAAAAGCAAAATTCGGCGATATTTTTATTTATCTGTTATCCGGCGGAACCTCAAGCCTGCTTTGTTTGCCCAAATCTCCACTCACTTTGGAGGATGCTGCGGTTGTTAACAAAGAGTTATTGGCTTCTTCTGCCTCAATTAGTGAAATAAACAGCATTAGAAAGTATTTCTCTAATATCAAAGGCGGAAAGCTTTTAGAAGCTGTTTACCCTGCTGAAGCTGTTAACTTAGTTTTTTCAGATGTTGAGGGCGATTCTTTGTCTACGATTGCTTCAGGTCCATTGCACCCTTCTTCTGAACTTTCTGAAAGTGAGCTCTTAGATAAAATCAATACTCTGGGTTTACATAACACCAAGCAAATTATCACAAGAGCAAAAATATCAGAAAAGGATTCAAAAAGTAAAAAATACGGCAAAATCACTAACAAGATTTTGAAAAACAATGCTTCGTTAGTCTTGGAAGCAAAAACCACCCTACTCTCTTCCGCATCTCATCCTGAAGTTAAAATGTCTGAAAAATATTTTGCTGGCGAGCTTTATAACATTTTACCTGAGCTTGAAGAATTCTTTTTTAAAGAAAATTCGAAATCTTCCTCTTCTGCATCAATCGGCGGCGGTGAAATCACTGTATCTGTCAGAGGCAAAGGTCTTGGCGGACGTTGCCAAGAAATGTGCTTGGCTCTTAAAAGGAGCCTTGAACAAAATCCAGAAAGCGTTTTTTTGGCAGCCGCCTCTGACGGTCTGGATGGAAACAGCAATGCAGCTGGAGGCATAGTTTGCTCAGAAACCTTTGAAAATGCACTTACACAAGGACTCTTAGTGGAAAACTTTCTTGCAGACAGCAACTCCTACGGCTTTTTAGCACTCACCCACTCTGCTATTATCACAGGCTCTACCGGCAACAATCTGAATGATATTTATCTTAAAATCTAGCTAGTGCTGTGTTGCAGCTAGAAGAATTTATTATCCACAGATGACGCAGTATAGGAGCGATAAAGGCAAAAAAAACTTTTAAACCACAGAACACACAGAATACACGGACGAAAACACCGACAGGCTGAAAAATTACACCAAAACTTCGTTTTCGCTAGTCTCAGATTAAAGCGATCGCTTTATCAAATAACTTTGCTAAAAAGCTCTTTTAATCTGAGACCTGAGTAAAACCTTAGTTCATTGCATTGTCTAAGATTTTACTCAATTTTTACCTAAGAAACATCACAGCGGCAGAAAGATACGAAGCCACAGAAAGATAAACTCTGGTTATTTATCAACATCTCAAAGCAGTTATCAGTTGTTTCAGAAATTGAGTCTGTTTTTTCGCTACGCCCTCCTATCTGACTTTAACTATCTCTCCTTAATCAGAGGCTAGGGCAAAAATTGTGATTATGCGGTAGCAGAATGCAATTTTTGACCAATTTTGCCCTCAGCTGTGTTAATCCGTGTCCATCTGTGGATAATATTTTTTTTATTCTTAAAAGAAACTTTTAGACAAAACAAAGCACTAGCGTCAGCTGGCTTTGAAGTTGTACAGCGGCTTTATCTGCTCTATTATTTCCACAGTATCTGAAATAAGTCCTATTATTTCTTCGGCGGGTTTATAGACCTGCGGAGCTTCATCTAATGTTGAGGCTCTTACCGATGTTGAATAAACATCTTTCATCTGATATTGAAAGTCTTTCAAAGAGATTTTCCGCATTGCTTCAGCTCTTGAATAGAGCCTTCCAGCACCGTGAGGAGCTGAATAATTCCAATCTTCGTTTCCTTTGCCAATTGCGATCAAAGAACCGTCTCTCATATTGAGAGGGATCAAGACCTTCTCACCTTTTCTGGCTGATATTGCGCCTTTTCGGATAATTTTATTCTCAAGGTCTATATAGTTATGAAGGGTTTCGAAATGATAGAAGTCATCCAGTTTAGCACCCAAAAGATGTCTTAAAATAGTGTTTATCATTTCTTCGCGATTCAAAGTCGCATATTTCTGGGTTATTTCCATGTCATGCAGGTAGTCATCAAGATAGCTTCCATAGAGGTAGCAAAGGTCTTTCGGATATCTGGATGCACCTTTATAACGATTTCTGATTTTCTTAATAGCCTTATCTATATCTTTCTGCTTCTTTTTTCCTTTGAGATCTTTTATAACTCTTTCAACATCAGCTTGATAATTCTTGGTGTTGCTGTGCAAACCTTCTGCAATATCTTGGTGATGTTTGGCAACCTGAGTTCCCAAGTTCCTGGAGCCTGAGTGGACTACAAGAAGTTTAAACTTGGTTTTTTCGGAGTAATTCACTTCTATGAAGTGATTTCCGCCTCCGAGGGTGCCAATGCTTTTGTATATACGACTTTTATTTTGAAGTTCATCGTAACACTTCAGTTTTTTGAGCAGGTAAAAATCTTTTTCTTGGTTGAGAGTAGCATGCCCAGAGGGTATGTATCTTCTTATGATTGCATCAAGTTTCTCAAGGCTGAAATCATGGTCTTCCAAATCTACTGTCAGCATTCCGCATGCAATGTCGACTCCGACTATGTTAGGAACAGCTTTGTCGCTGAAAGTTTGAGTAAATCCTATAACAGAGCCTTTTCCAGCATGCACATCCGGCATGATTCTGATTTTTTCTCCTGCTGAGAAGTCTTGATCAAGATAGTCGACAATCTGTGAAGATGCTTTATCACAGAGGTTATGAGTAAAAACTTTTGCTTCGTTGTATTTGCCTCTAAGGGTCGTCACTTTTCTTGCCACTGTCTTTTCTCCTTAGTTTTGAAAGACTCAAAGCTGAGACCCTTTCATTAATTCTGGACAAGCTCTATTATAGCAGAATTGCTAGCAAAAAGCGAAAGCTGTAAGGTGGATAAGCCTTACTTAAGAAGCGGTTTTATAAATTAACAATATGAAGTTTGGCTAAAATTGGAAGTCCAGTTCCTATTTTGCAAACTTTGGACAAAATAGGAAGTTAACTTCCAAAATTGATGATTTTTACTAAAATTGGAAGTTTGCTTCCAATTTGTTATAATATAGATAAGTGAAAGCGAGGTGTCTATGTTTGAGAGACCTTATTATCTAAATCAACTTATCAAATTCAAAGATACTGATTTTATCAAGGTTATAACAGGTGTCAGGCGTTCCGGCAAATCAGTTTTAATGACGCTTTATGCTGATTATTTGAAGAATGAACTTGGCTCAGAGGAAAACATTGTTCATGTAAATTTTGAAGCTTTTGAATATCAAACCATAAAGGTTGAAGAAGATTTCAGGAAGCTGATACTCGATATAACTCCCGAGAATAAAAATAAAATTTACTACCTGTTTGACGAAATACAGCTGGTCCAGGGATGGCAAAAGGTTGTTAACTCATTAAGAGCAAGTTACAACTGCGATATCGTCATTACAGGCTCAAACGCGAGAATGCTTTCGGGAGAGTTGGCGACTCTTTTAACAGGACGATACCTAGAAATCCCTGTTTATCCACTTTCTTTTAAGGAGTTTTTGGCTGCCAAAAACTTGGAAGAAAATTCAAGAAAAATCGACCTATATTATTCCGAATACGAGAAGTATGGCGGATTTCCAAGTGTAGTATTAGCTCAAGAACAAATAAAAGATACGATATTATCGGGTATTTTTGATTCGATTGTTTTAAATGACATTGCTTATCGTTCTGGAGTTAAGGATACTTTTGTTTTAAAAGATCTCGTTACTTATTTGGCTGATAATACTGGACAACTTGTAAATCCGACTAAAATTGCTAATGTGCTGAAAAATGAAAAAATCAACACGAGCAATCACACTATAAATCGTTATCTTGAGCTTTTGGAAGATGCTTTTTTATTTTACCGCACAAGACAATATGACATCAGAGGAAAAGCTTACTTAAAAACCAACGCCAAGTATTTTATCGTAGACAATGGTCTAAGAAGGCATGCTCTTGCGGGAAAAGACGGAAACTTTGGAAATCGTTTGGAAAACATTGTTTTCCTGGAGCTTTTGAGAAGAGGATACAGAGTCGATGTCGGAAGACTTGATTCAAAAGAAATAGACTTTATTGCCAGAAAAGCAGACGAAAGACTCTATCTGCAAGTAACTTATGAAATGCCAAAGGATTCACGAGAAATAGACAATCTTCTGCATATCAATGACAATTATAAGAAAATAATTGTCACAGGAAGATACTTTGAAGAAAAGAACATCCAAGGCATTCCTGTCATTTACATCATAGATTGGCTATTAGGCACCTCGCACAGTGACTAGCACATATAGTAGGCAGCGGAATTGTTTGGTTGTCAGACTATACTCCCTACCCTCTACTCCCTGAGTTTTCAGCTCTTCAGTATTTGAGAGTGAACTTTCGCTCGAAGCCTATGGGATTATATCTAGTTTTTGCGATTCTCAAACCTGGAATACCCATATCCGCTTCACGATTAAGTGTCTTTACGTGCTCAGGCAGTTTATTGGCTAGACAATAGTTTACATATTGATACATGCCTGATATCTCTCTTGATGCTTTTTCGACTGGTATTAGCCAAACATCATCAGTAATAGGAACAGCCCAGCTGAAACCGCACAGTTCATCGTCTGTCTTAACAACTATTCCTACGCCGCCTAAATCCCTAAGAAGCGGCAAAGCTTTCTTGATAGAAGTTCGTTCTTGTTGCAAAAAAGGATCTGAGCCATCATCATATTTGTCGAACCATCCGTCTATACATGCAATAAACTTCTCATAGTTTACATCGGCTATATCATAAACTTTGACTTTATTTGTGCGCAGGAACTTGTTAACCAGATTTCTGCGTTTTGTATATTTACGGCCTGACAGATTAGCAAGGTCTTCTCTGCTATAGAGATAGTCGTTATAATCTACATTTTCAACGACCTCAATGGGCTTTTTTGCAGCTATTAAGTCCTCTGCCAATGCTTTGGGTACAAAATGCAGAGTTCGTTCTTCTGAAAACTCTTTTTCAATGGTATCAAGATAGAAGTCCACAGTGGCTTCTGTTAGTTCTCCAGCACCAAATGGTCCCAAGAAAATATGTCCGCCAGGTCTCTGACCGTGCATATCCAAGATTAGCCTTTCACCTATTCTGGATATGTTTGCAGGGCGCTCGTAATACCAAGTTTCAAGATAATAGAAGGAGCTTTCTGCGGCATACATTTTTTGTGCTGTCAATGCTTCTGTGAGTGCGGGTAAGTGAGTGAGATTTAGTTTTGTAACTTCTGGGAATTCTGGTATATTATTCATGACGATATTTTTAGCATAAAAATGCTTATAAATCCAGATAAACTGCCATGTCAATGTACACAGACTTGTTCCTGCCATATGACTTCAAAAGTCTTCTGCTCCCAAACAGGATTTTTGTTGCCCCTCCCCCTTCCCTGTTAACTGATTCCAACGGAATCCCCTTAGCTTCTTTGAAAACCTATTACAGAGAACTGGCAAAAAGAAATCCGGCAGTTTTGATAACTGAGCCGGTTGCTGTTTCAGAAAGAGGTAAAAGTTTCGGAAATCAACTTTCTCTTTCTAATCCTGCAGTAAAAAGAGGACTTGAAGAAATAGCAGAAGAAATCAGCAAGTTCAACAGTATTCCTATTTTAAAGCTTTATCATGCGGGAGTCAATTCTATTCCTGATAGTGAATATACTGTCTATGGTCCCTCGGCAATTAATATTTCTGATAAAACCTCTAAAATAAAAGCATTGAATTTTCATCAAATAGACGAAATTGCTTCAGCTTACTTAGAGGGAGCGAAGTTTGCTTGGCAAGCCGGCTTTGCTGGTGTTCAGTTGCAAGTTTCTCACGGCAGTTTGTTGCAACAGTTTATTTCTCCAATCACCAATAAAAGACAGGATCAATACGGACTATCAGCGACCGGAGGCTTAAATTTTTTAAAGCGGATAATTTATGAAATACATCTGGCAATACCGGAACAGTTTTTTTCTCTGGACTGGACAATGAGAGATCTAAGGCCTGGAGGTTTAACTTTAAAAGATTCAATAGAAAAACTGCAAACTTTGACAAATGATGAACAAATTGATTTCATACAACTTTCTTCCGGTTTGCACTTGAGTTCGGTGGAAATACGCAGCGAGTTTTTGGATAAATTTGCTTCCCCTGCTCCATTCAAACCTGATTCGTCAGTAGTAAAAAACTCTCTCAAAATTCCAATAGCTCTCTCTGGCAAGATTGAAAACCCGTTTATTGCAAACAGACTTATTAAAAATAACTTTTGCGACTTTGTCGTTATTGGAAATTCTTTAAACAGAGATCCAAACTGGATAAGAATCGCCAAAACCGATCAACCTGTAGCATTTATAAACAGCTGTCTAAGATGCAGAGTCTGCAGAGCAGTGTCTTATTTCTGTCCTGACTTGCAGAAATACAACAGGTGGTCTATCTAGTGCTGCTTTTTCACTAAAAGTTACCTGTTTAATGCCAAGCCAGTCAGCAATCTATTCATGCTTGATTGATACAGCCGCCGCACTATAGGGTGTGGGCGTAGGTGGCAGAGAGTAGTAAAATTGTTTAGAAACCCGCTATTAAAAGATATTTAACTGCTTGGCGATAGAAATAAGTAACTGTTGCTGTTAATCTTTTTTCTTTAAATCAACTTGATTCTCAGCTAAAAAGAAATTTTGCGAAAATATTCAAAAAAACTTTTAGTTGCAACCCAGCAATAGACTTGTATAAGATCCTTAATAGACAATGATAAGATTTTAACAGCACCAGGAGAGAACATGAAGAAAAGAATCGCGATTTTCTTGTTTGTTTTTATGTCTGTATCTATGATTACTCAAGCTCAATCTATTTTTGATTTGATTTTTGGAGGAAGTCCTGCTCCCAAAAAAACTGCAACCGTAAAGTTTGCTGACGGAGATCCACAAGCAGAAGATGAAGTCATGCTTATAAGTATCAATGGCCCTATTTTCAGGAAAGTTCAATCTCAGAACACTCCCTTTTCAATGCCTACAGATTTGATTAAAAACCTCAAAAAAGACTTGGCTGTTGTTCGAGAAAGAACTGAAATCAAAGCTGTATTGCTTGAAATAGACTCTCCTGGCGGTGAAATTACTGCAAGCGATATTGTTTACAACCTTATTTTGAAATGCAAAAAAGAAACAGGTAAGCCAGTAGTTGCCATATTTGGCTCTTTAGGAGCCTCAGGCGCTTATTACGTAGCTTGTTCCGCTGATAAAATCATGGCTCATCCTACTTCGATTGTGGGGAGCATAGGTGTTATCATGCAAAGCCTTAACATAGAAGAGCTGGCGAAAAAAATAGGCATCAGCCCAGTGACTTTGAAATCTGACTCTACTCCTATGAAAGACATTCTTTCTCCTTACAGACCTATGACAGAAGAAGAACGTGCCTCCCTCTTGGCGATTATAGATGCCATGTACAACAGATTTGTGAAAATTGTTGCTGATTCAAGAAAAATGAAGTTTGAAGATGCCAAAAAGATATCCACAGGCGCAATGTATATCGCAGACAAAGCCAAAGAATTGGGTCTTTTGGATAGCGTTGGCTACAGGGAAGATGCACTGGAAGAAATTAAAACTCTCATAGAATCAGAATCTGTAAAGCTTGTGGAAAGAAAATCAGAAAAATCTATGAGCGATATACTTTCATTTTTTACTGGCGATTCAATGGAAGGCTCTGTTGCCAACCTGCTTCACAATGCCATAATGTTTGGCGGCTATCCCACGGCAATACTTAAATAAATGTAAAGAATAATTTGCTAGTGCTGTGTTGCAGCTAAAACCTCCTTTTAACAGACATCCAGCTCTACGATAAATCATCGTTGGCAGGCACTAAGATCGCACGGTGACGAGTGGTGAGTGGCGAGTGGTGAGTTTAATTGTTTAGCAACTCAAGATTACAGCTAAAAACTGCTTTGTGATGCTGAGTTGAAAAGTATTCACACTACCCACAACCCACTGGTTTTTATCTGATAAAGTTTGTGAACTGAATTTCTTCTCTCGCAGGAAGAGGAACGCCAGCCTTTTTACCGGCTTCTTTACACTTCAAAAACCAAGCCATGTTCCTTCCGAGTATTCGCATTATCTGCATGCCTTCAAGATCTTGCTTAACTTCCTCAGGAGTAGTTCCGTGCACCATATTCCAATAACGGGAAGATATAACAGGCATTTCCGCAATAGTGAAATATTTGTTTAGCTGATCCAAAGCTGCCGTGCTGCCTGCTCTTCTTGCAACAAATACTGCAGCAGCAGGTTTTAAATAAAAGGTATTCTTTTTTGACTGAGCATTTGAATAAAACAGGCGATCCATAAACGAAGTAATCGTGCCGCCCGCAGCTGCATAGTGCACAGGAGAACCGAATATAAAGCCGTCAGCTATTTCTGCAAACTCACGAAACTCGTTTACTTTATCTTGGAATATACATCTTCCGATTCCTGCACATCTTCGACAAGCGACACATCCTGACAAAGGGTGTGCCCCTACATCAAATATTTCCGTTTCTATTCCTTCTTCATTTAAGGTTTTTGCAACTTCTGTGAGTGCAGTATAAGTACAACCCTTTGGCTTGGGGCTTCCGTTTACAAGCAATACTTTCATAGCTTTCTCCTTAATATTTAATTATCTGTTTCTAATTATGTTGCCTTAGCCATTAAAAGGATTGTTAGAGTTATCATCTTCTTCCCCTAGCCTCTTGTTTAATTCTAAGTAGTTTTGCACATAGTCTTTAACTGAATCTTCAAGACTTTGAGGCTTAGAAGGATAATCCGTTTCTTTATAAAATTTTGTCATATCTGCTTCTGTGAAGTATTGATACTGATTTCTGATTGAATCAGGCATATCAATATACTCTATATTCTCTTTCTTGCCCATAGCCGCGAAGACCGCTTTTACCAAGCGATTCCATGAGGAAGCCTCTCCTGTTGCTATATTAAAAAGACCAGTTGCATCGTTATCTAAGAAGCTTACAGTCATTTTGGCTGCATCTTTGACATAAATAAAGTCACGTTTCTGCTCTCCATCGGCATAGCCATCTCTATGAGACTTGAAGAGCTTAACTTTGCCGGTTTCTTTGATTTGTTCAAAAGCTTTGGCAACGAAACTCATCATGCTGCCTTTATGATATTCGTTGGGACCAAAAACGTTGAAGTATTTCAAACCTACGACTTGATCCAACAAATTATTTGAACGCAGCCAAAGGTCAAACATCTGTTTCGAGTAACCGTACATATTCAGAGGCAAAAGTTCATGAATAGCCGACTCATCGTCTACGAATCCCTTTTCTCCATCGCCATAAGTTGCTGCACTGCTGGCATAGATAAAACGCATATTACGGCTTAAAGCAAAACGAGCCATAGCTTTGCTATATTCGAAATTATTTTTTATCAGATGAGAAGCGTCTCGTTCAGTTGTACTTGAGTTGGCTCCAAGATGAATTAAAGCTTGGAAATTCAGATCAGATTCGCAGTCACACTCACAGCCACAGTCACACTCGTTTTCATTGTCGCTTTCACATTCACACTCGTTTAACCCGCCCAGCTCATATAAAAAATCTTCTTTTTCCATGTAGTCGGAATACTTCAATGCACGAAGATTCTTCCATTTTTCTGTTGAGGTACCCAAATGGTCAACTATTAATATATCAGTAATGCCTCTGTTGTTTAATTCTGAAACGACTGCTGAACCGATAAATCCTGCTCCGCCTGTAACTATTACTTTCATTTTGCACCTGCCTCAAATTTTATTGTTTAAAGCTTATTCTGGCTGATGAGGTTTGTCCAGAGAAATTTATAGAAGAGAGTTGCGAGAAAAACAAATCCAATCTATTCATCTCACTTTTCATATAATCTGTAGATTAATATGTTTTTTTCGTTTATACTATTCCGCTGATAACTTTGAAAGGAATAAATATGCAAGGATCACAAATTTTAGAAAAAGATTTTTACAAAAACACAACTGACTATGCCTCACAGTGGGAACAGCTTAAAAACGAATCTCCTGGACTTCAGAAAATATTAAAAGATATAGAAACTCCAGGACATGCCATAGTTTTCGGGCACGACGATCCTGACGGAATCACCAGCGGCTTGATTCTTTACAGAATGCTTCTTAAAAAGGGCTGGAAAGCTGTTTTGATCAATCCGGAACAATTCAATTTAAGCCAAGCTCAGCTTGACGAAGCTCTAAAAAACAATCCTGGAGCCACCGCACTTTTCATAGCAGATAAAGGAACATCTGCTGCCTATGACGAGCTCAAAACTAACTTGCCCGTCTATCTGGTGGACCATCATCCAACTCCTAAGGTTCCAGAGAAATGCACATGGTTTAACCCTGCCGCTCATGCTTATATACAATGCTCAGGTTCGATTCTTGCACATGGCATTTCCTTCTTGGCAGGAACAAGAGACGAGTATGACGACTTTCTCTGCCTCGTCGGTTTAAAGGGCGATTGGGCAATTGAGCCTGTCACAGGTCATGCTGCTGAATTTACAAAGCCCTTCTTGGCCAAGTACGGTTTGCATTTTTCTAATATGCTTAAAAACCTGAACGAGCGCCCGACCATGTTCGACTCGACTCAGCGTGAAAAAACTTGCTTGCTTTCCCGCGTAGCAGAATATGTGCACGCTTGCGGCGGCGGCGGTTTCTCTTACTTCTATCATGACAGAGAAGAAGCCCTCAAAAATGTAAATCACGCTAAGACAGTAGCAGACGCATTGCTTGCTATCGAAAATAAAGCAGAGCAACTCAAGAAAATTGCAACTTTGAATGAATTTACAGCTCTATTGCCTGAAAAAGAAGGTAAATTGCTCGAAAAGATCTGGGGTTGGTTCCTTAAAGATTGGGATACAGCAAACAAGTTGATGGATTCCTCTGCTCTTTCTCTCAGACTCCATGACACCGATATATTCCTTTTTACAGGTCCCAAAGTTCCTCTACTGCCTATGATCGGCTCCATTAAGCTTGCAGAGCTTAAGACCGAATACAATAGCCCTCAAGCCCAGATCATTATGGTGAGCCGAGTTGATAAAAATTACACCCACGTTTCCGTGAGAGCGACAGGTATAAATGTTCACTCTGGCAAGTTCTGCGGTTACCTCCAAGACTCTTCAAGAGAAAAATATCCTCAGCATAAAGATGCCATAAGCGGAGGCGGTCACCCAGTTGCAGCCGAATGCACATTCAGAACACCTGAAATACCTTTTTTGACAGTTCTCTCCAGGGTTACCAACCAGCTTTGCGAAATGAACCGTCTTGATAATCTCGCCAAGAAAACTGCTCTTACTGCAGAACAAAAAGAGACAGCTGCTAAACTTGGTCTCGATTACCTAAAGAACTGAACTATTTAAGGAGCTAAAATGTCATTTCACGAAACCGACTATCCAGCATTGCTGGATTATCTAAAAGAACTGATTGCTGCTAACAAGAACCCATTGGAATTCAAACAGCTTGTTATAAATATGCTTGAAATCTATGACCAAATACCAGTTTACCCTGGCATAGCCGCCGGCTGCTCCAAACAGCTGGAAAAGCCAATTAAGGTTGAATCCTTGGCTCCTGGACAAACTGTATTTGTAAAGGTTGGAGACGACGAAGTTTCAGGAGAAATCAAAAGCATAAGCGATGATGCTATAGTACTGAAAAAAGCTGAACTTCTCTCTGTCGAAGAAAACTTTGAAATAGAAAAAAAGGAAATGTCGAATCTTAGATTTGTCGACAAGGGCATTTTAAAAGAAATGTGGCCTTCCTTGGTATTTGATAAGGACAAAAAGTAGCATGCAAATCACATTAAAAAAAGATGATTTTTATATAGTATCTGGAACAGCCGAAGTCACTGTAAAATCAGGAAGCCTAGAAAGTATCGCTGTTACCAAAAAACTTGGCGACAAAATTTCTATTCCCGTAGGAAAATCTGTTCCCCTGCTGGCTCTTGAAGATTCTTCAGTAGAAATTCAGCTTAAAAATGAAGAACAAGTAAAAAAACTTGAAACAAGCTCTATTCCAGAAGAATGGGATAAGTTTGTTGAAAAGATCCTCAAGGAACGCAAAAAGGACTCCCTCTATAAGATACTTATACTGGGCGAAGTAGACACCGGAAAGACCTTTTTCACCACTTATTTGGCAAACAGACTTCTCGGAAGCGTCGACAGAGTAGCCATTCTGGATACCGATACAGGCCAGTCTGATATAGGTTGCCCTGGCAATT
>JGI24709J26583_10003285_pt1 | contig 12825 bp, 8 predicted proteins | sample BioPla2DNA1_FD_26583 | JGI IMG/M metagenome (IMG submission 26583) | reverse complement strand
GTGTTTTCAAATGTTCTAATTACATTTAAAGACATAATGACTGAAAAAGGCATGATGCTCTTCATACTGGCGTATTTCTTTTATATAGANGGCGTCGGAACCATAATAAGCGTATCCACTGCATACGGTACTGCGCTTGGGCTTGGCGCCGTAGGTATGATATTAGCGCTGCTTATTACCCAGATAGTCGCCATGCCTTGCTCAATACTGTTTGCTAAGGTGGCGCAAAAGATAAGTACACGCAAGGCGCTCATGGTGGCAATTGCGGTATACATGTTTATATGTTTTGTAGGCTTTATCATGGGCTATACTTTAGAACCACATCAGGATGGTTACAATGCTGCCTACCAGAGCCATAGCGAAAAAGCGATATCTGAATTAGATATTAACTTTGAAAATACCGCAGCTTCAGAAACTGCAATGCAAAACTACATGCAAAAGAGTCGTTCTCTTCTTCGCGATGAAAATGCTGAGGGGATACAAAATCTTGATATCACTTGGGAAAATATTACAGACGGCGACAAAGCTTTAGCCATGCAGGCAAAAGAAGAGCTTTACAGCGCTAATATGGCATTTGTAAACGAAAATGAGAGTGCTATAAATGAATACCGCGATGCGCAGCGTTTTTCAACTATACTATTCTGGGCTATGGCAATATTGGTAGGTACTGTGCAGGGGGGGATACAGGCTACATCACGTTCGTATTTCGGTAAGCTGATACCTAAGGAGCGCTCAAATGAGTTCTTCGGATTTTTTGATATTTTCGGCAAATTCGCAAGTGTAATAGGACCGCTGCTATATTCTTTTGTAGCAGGTCTAACAGGCAGATCCTCAATAGGTACGCTGTGTCTGTTGGTGTTATTTATTGTTGGCTTTGCAATACTCTGGGGTGCAAAAAAGCCCCTGGAGGAGCTTGAACAGTCAAGGAGAAGGCAGTACAGCTAGCCTATATTTATCCCCGGCAGCAAGGATACTACTTTTCTCCTAGATGCGCCGAGGGATTTAAGCAAGCCTACTTGAGCCGGATTATTTGAATGTATCTGGGCAATGCACTGCGAAACACCCCTAGCTTTAAGCAGCGCACAGCCGCTGTGTACAAGAGTGCTTCCAAGCTTGCGCCTTCTGTGTTCCGGCTGTACATACAGCATAATAAGCCCTGAAGCGTCCGGTCTTGAGCCTGACATAATCATCTCAGCCAGCGGTTGACCGCCTCTGTAAAAGCCCAGCGCCATAAAATAAGGTTGCTGCATATGCAGCGTAAGATAATCCATAGATATAGGCGAAAGCCTGTGAGAATTTAATCTAGCCAAAAAGCCATTACACTGGTTGACATCCTGCAACGGTACGGAGGCGAACTGACAGCCCATAGGGGGCGATGGAACCCTGTCGCTTAGTATAGAAAAAATATGTTCCTCTTCTGCGTTATCCGAGGCAAAACCGCTGCTGGTGTAAAAGTTCAGCATCTCCCAGTCATCGGCGGAGAGCTGTGTATATATGCGTCCTTTTAGGTTTGGGTACATGGCTCTTATCTGTTCTGTACGCCCAAGCAGCGCGCCAAGCAGTATACTGCGGGCGGAAGGCTGTGCCTCTATATGAAAATAAATTTGCATAGGTCTGTCGGGGTAGAGCCTAGGCTGCATTGATAGCACTAAATAGCCGTAACCTAGCTGAACATATTGGTCGCTTGAAACGAAGAATACATCTTCTTTTGGTATCCCCTGAAATGGGGCTGACGGGTTAGATAGGTGCATATAACTCCTCTAATTTATTAATCTACTTCTATTCTAATGCTTGTCAAGTCGTAGTTGACTCTGGCTATTTGAGGGCATTCTGCTTTTATTTTGTTAGCACACTCTTCAAGCATATCAAATGGTATACGTGCGGGTAGCACAAGCGATGCACCTTCTCTTGTATCGGCAGTGGTTATNGCGCGAAAACTNACAAGATATTCATCATTTTGTGTGCCTAGCATAGGGAATAGACAGGCGAAGAATTTAAACAGCTTTTTAGCAAGGTCACTCTGATATATAGCGTCTGAAAACATTATATCCGCTTTTCTAAGAAGCTTTAGGCGCTCCATAGTAACTTCGCCGTATATCCTAAGCGCAAGACCGGTGCCCGGGAAGGACTGCGCCGTCGTTACATCGCGGGACATATTAAGCTTTTCAGCTACATAGCGTACTTCGCTTTTAAAAAGCTCTTTAAGCGGAGCTATTACGGTTTTTCCTTCGGTAGGCACTATGGCATCCGCCATGCCGTAGCGCAGCACTTCATCGCAGGTTATGCCCCTAATAACGGCATCATACTCAATGCCCTCAAGCGCATCACTTAAAACCCTGCGCATGGTATTGAGTATGGCTTTTTGTTTTTCTTCGGCACTTATAATGCCGTTTAANGCCTCAAGGAATTCATTCTGAGCATTAATAAGGGTGATTGAAAGGTTTTCTTCATCCCTATAGTGTTTTAGNACAAATTCAACCTCTCCTTCTCTTAATAGACCTGTATNCACAAAAATGCAGCGGAGCCTGTCACCTAATACCTTATGGGCAAGCACAGCGCTAACTCCGCTGTCAAGCCCGCCGGTAATTGCGCATACTGCTGTGCCATCTCCAACCATTTTTTCTATATGGCTACGCATAAGCGCAATATGGGCAGACTCATCCCACCATTGAGAGCAGCCGCATATATCTATCGCAAAGCGCAATAGTATATGGTTGCCGTCAGGGTCGTTGGATTCTATCTGAAAACCTAGGGCAAAGAGATTAAGCTCTTGGTGTTTAAAGCCTATTATTTCGTCTTTCCATTTGGCGATGGGCTTAAGCTCGCTGCTAAGCTCAAGCGTGTTAATAGCATGGAGCATACGCTGGCTTGTTTGCAAATCCTCAGTTAGCGTAGACGGCAGGAAGTTTACGTTCTCCACTTTTTTAAGCATGGTAGTATCTTTTATTTCACCATTTAGAAGCAGGCATACCGATGCGGCGGTATTGCCAAGCGCTAAAATTGGAATACCCGTGTGCAGTAGCCTGCCGTCTATAGACAGCGGGAAGTCTGCCCCTGTGCCGCCTGCAAGTATAATACCAAGAGGAGAGATAGCCTGTATTTCTGAGGGAAGGACATCACCGGGAAGAATCCTGCATGCAATGCCTTCAAGCCTGAGTTTTTTTGCGATGTCTTCAGTATATTTTGAGTGATAGTCCAGTATGAGGAGAATGTCTTTCATAATAGCCTCCTATAAACCGCCTTCAACAATCCAGAAAGTATTTTCTTCGTTCATATCGGTCTTAAATTTGGCATTTAGCAGAAGCTGGGTTTCCTTATCTGCAATGCCTGTAGTAGAAAGCTGATTGTCCATCTGAAAGTGTTTTATACTATTTTCGGTTGATGCGTCAAATACACCGCTTACGTTGTTGTTTGCAAGCAGATTCAGCGCGACAAGCTTATTTTGAAGTGTGCGAACCTTATCTCCCTCATTGCCTTTTCGCATGGCAATATCGGCAATATCAAACACGGTTCCATAGCCCAGTATACGCCAATCGCTAATTGAATACAGAGCCTTTTGAACCTTATCAGGATTATTTCCCTCAAACACTTGTATATATATGCCGTCATCTCGTTTAACTACTTGCTCCACCATTGCAACATGCGTTGTATCGCCNGATGGGGTGTATGAGAAAAAAGCCCANTCGCCAGGTTGCGGAATATATTCGTTTAGTCCTATATTTTCTTGGCTTTCTATATACCATTGGCTTCCCCAGCCGTTTACAGAACCCGTCCTTGATACATACCTGCCTTTTTGCAAAAACCAGTTTAGTCCTATATTAGTTGCGCCGTATAACGGATATTTTTCTTTTAATAGATTTGTACCGTGGCGGTTATCAACCTCGTTTACGCACCAGCAGAGAAATTCGGCACACCACTCCGCCTTTGCGTCGCCATACCAAGCGCCGTATTTAGTGCTGCCATCGTTTTTTTCTGTATAGCCAAGCTCCTCATTTGCAATATCAATAAGGAGGTTCACATATTCGGGCGATGGGTATATTGGCTCAAGCCTTTCTGGGCTCGTCAAAGCAGGGCTTATAAATAATAACAAAGCCAATAAAACACCTGTAATAAAGCGTTTTTTCATCAAGCACCTCCTATACTCGCACATTATACTGTTTTTCTATTCTTTACACAAGCATAGTTAGTGCTTGGTAAGACCACCTTGCCTATATATATTTATTTTGGTAGAATGAGCGCAGTGTTTTTAATGAGGCGAGTAGCGCCTTAATATGTTTGTATCTGAAAGGAATTTATGAAGATAGTAACCATTAACGACGTTGCAAGAGAAGCGGGCGTAAGTATTTCAACGGTTTCACGGGCTATAAACAATAGACCCGATGTTGGCGAAGCTACTAGAAAAAAGGTGCTCAGTGCCGTTGAAAAGCTCGGATATATTAAAAACACCAGCGCTGCCAGCCTAAAACAACATCAAACTGACTTTGTTGCCGTAGTGCTTCGCGGTCGGAGAAATATTTTCCTAACTGACCTTGCAGAGCGCATACTTGATATAGGTAAAGAAAAGCAACTAAGGTTCCTCACTGAAATAATAGATGAAAAAGCGGATGAGTTTGAAACCGTTCGCAGGCTGTATAGGGAGCGCAAACTTGCAGGGGTAATATTCCTTGGGAGCAAACTTGAAGGACACGAAAAAGAAGCTGAAGAACTGGATATACCATGCGTTTTTTCTTCAATAGAGGCAAAATTTTTAAATGGTAAGCATATAAGCTCAGTTTCTATAGATAATTTCAGCGCCGGTAGGGAAGTTACCAATAGGCTGGTTGAGCTTGGGCACAGGAAGATAGCGCTTCTAGGCTATTTTGGTTCCATAAGCGACTCCACCGGTCTTAGGTTTCACGGTGCTAGGGAGAGTATGGAAAAACACGGTATAGTATTTGATAAGGAACTATACGAAGAATGCGATTTTACTCTCCCTTCAAGCTATGCCGCAATGAGTAGGTTGCTTATGCGCAGGAAAGATTTTACTGCAGTATTTGCATCTTCTGATATTATAGCAATAGGCGCTATGAAGGCGCTTAACGATTGGGGTTTTACTGTTCCCGGTGATGTGTCTGTAGTGGGGTTTGACGGAACTGAGCAGGCGGATTATTGTATCCCCTCGCTTGCTACCATGCGCCAGCCATCTGAACAGATGGCGCACACCTCAGTTGAGCTGCTGCTTGAAGGTATGCAAGGTCATGAAGGNAAGCATGTNTTGCTACAGCCTAAATGGATAGAAAGCAAGTCTATACGCAAATTATAAAAGCACTCAAAANCACTTGNGAATACTCATGTTTTGATATAGGAATCGCTCATTCAAATGGTGACCGTTTATGATATTGTGAAACCGTTCCCGCTGTGCTATACTCAAAACACATAAATTGCTCATAAATTCAAGAGNAATTTNNAGCAAAAATATAGGAGGCAGAAATGTTCTATCGCCCGCCTACTCGCAAAGAGCGAGATGCGTTCCATGAAGGCAGCAGCCGGCATGCTTATACTATGCTTGGTGCACATCCTGCAATCAGTCATGATTTGCCGGTCTGGAATTTTGCCGTCTGGGCTCCTCGGGCGAGGGCGGTTTCAGTTACGGGAGAGTTTTGCTCTTGGCAGGTAGATGCCTATCCCATGAAAAAACGCTATGACGGCATATGGGAGNTGCAGCTTGAGCGCCAGCTCTTTGACCCGCTCAGCGATGAGGAAAAATACAANTATGAAGGCGCAAAGGAAAAATTGCGCAGCTATAAATATGCCATCTTGGGCGAGGATAATCATTGGCGCTTAAAGGCAGATCCTTATGCGTTCGCAACTGAGCTCAGACCCAATAATGCAAGCCTTCTATACGATTTGGACGGCTATAAATGGGGCGACCAGAAATGGCTAAATCACCGCAGAAATTGGAACGCTTATTGCAGCCCTATAAACATATACGAAATTCATCTGGGTTCTTGGAGGCTTCGTGAAAATGGCGAAATGCTGTCTTATATAGAGATTGCCGAGCAGCTTATACCATATATAAAGGAAATGGGCTATACTCACGTTGAGCTTTTGCCAGTTATGGAGCACCCGCTTGATATGTCTTGGGGCTATCAGGTTACGGGCTTTTATTCGCCCACTTCAAGATTCGGTACTCCTAAAGAATTTATGCGCTTTGTTGATATGCTTCACCAAGCCGGTATAGGTGTTATTTTAGACTGGGTTCCTGCGCATTTCCCGCGTGACGAAGTAGGGCTTCGCCGCTTTGACGGCACGCCCTGTTATGAGCATGAGGACCCTCGCCGCTCCGATATGCAGCAGTGGGGTACTATGATGTTTGACTTTGCAAGGGGAGAGGTATGCTCTTTCCTGCTTTCAAATGCCTGTTTTTGGTTTGAATATTATCATATAGACGGCATACGCTGTGATGCGGTTAGCAGTATGCTCTACCACGATTTTTGCCGCGATGATGATGAGTGGCTTCCCAATGAATATGGCAACAATGTAAATATTGAGGCTATAGCCTTTATGCGCCGCCTAAACGAAACCGTATACAATGATTTCCCTGGCGTTATGACTATTGCTGAGGAATCCTCCGCTTATCCATTGGTAACAAGACCTACCTACCTTGGAGGACTGGGTTTTGGCTTTAAGTGGAACATGGGCTGGATGAACGACATGCTAAGCTACATAAAGCTAGACCCTGTGTACCGCAAGTGGCATCATGACAAGCTTACATTTTCTTTCTTCTATGCTTTCAGTGAAAACTATGTGTTGCCGTTCTCGCACGATGAAGTAGTTCACGGCAAAAAGAGTATGCTAGATAAACAACCCGGCGATATGTGGCGTAAATTTGCGGGGCTTAGGGCGTTATATGGCTATAAGATGGCGCATCCCGGCAAAAAGCTGCTGTTCATGGGCGGGGAGTTCGGTCAATTTATCGAATGGGATGAAAAACGTCCCCTAGATTGGTTCCTATTGGTTTACGAGCGCCACCCGGAATTGCAAAAATGCGTAAAGCATCTCAACCATTTCTATCGCAGGCATAGTATGCTCTGGGAGATTGACGACAGTTGGGACGGTTTTGAATGGCTGGTTGCGGACGATAATAACAACAGCGTTGTAATATTTATGCGTATGAATAAGGAAGGCGAAACACTTATCTGCCTTTCAAACTTCACACCGCAGTATATAGAGGAGTATCGCTTTGGCGTTCCTGATGATGGCAGCATAAGGGAAGTATTCAATACCGACCTTGTTGAATATGGCGGTTCAGATAAACAGAATTTCAACCTAATCCCCGTAGAGGATATTCCTTGGAACGGCAGGGAATATTCCGCGCTTATTAAAGTTCCACCGCTTGCGACAGTATATTTTGTATACGACAGAATTCCCAAAGAAGAACAAGAGGATTCTGCACCCAAGCTTGACGATTTGGAACAAGATATAACCCCATAACCTATTGCTGCTTTGAGCAGCTTTAATTTTTTACACTACAAGGAGGAAAGGCAATGCTTCAGAAAAAACAATGTGTAGCGATGCTGCTGGCAGGTGGTCAGGGTAGTAGGCTGGGAATATTAACCCGCCATACCGCAAAGCCTGCGATACCGTTTGGTGGAAAGTACAGGATAATTGACTTTCCTGTGAGCAACTGCACAAACAGCGGCATCGATGTGGTAGGTGTGCTTACGCAGTATAGACCGCTGGAATTGAATGCCTATATAGGCTCCGGCACCCCGTGGGATCTTGACAAGAACACCGGAGGTATATTTGTACTTCCCCCTTATTCAACCGGTAAAGACGGCGAGTGGTACAAGGGCACGGCTAATTCAATCTACCAGAATATGGCGTTTATTGAGCAGTACAATCCGGACTATGTTCTGGTGCTATCGGGCGACCATATCTACAAGATGGATTATTCCGAAATGCTCGCGTACCATATTGAGCAGGAAGCTACGGCAACTATAGCTGTTCGCCAGGTACCTTGGGAAGAAACCCATCGTTTTGGTATAATGAACACCGATGAAAACGGCGTAATAACCGAATTTGAAGAAAAACCTGCCAATGCTAAGAGTAATAATGCCAGCATGGGCGTGTATGTATTTACTTGGGAAAAACTTCGCAGCCACCTTATTGCTGATGAGAATGACCCTAACTCCAACAATGACTTTGGCAGGAACATTATCCCTAATATGCTTTCTCAGAACGAAAAATTAGTTGCCTATACATTCGATGGATATTGGATGGACGTAGGCACTATAGACAGTCTGTGGGAAGCTAATATGGACCTCTTAAAGGATCCGCCGCCTATAAACCTGCATGATAGAAAATGGCGCATATATGCCCGTAATGTAGGAAGACCGCCCGGCTATCTGGGCGAAAAAGCAGAGGTATCAAACAGCCTTGTTGCCGAGGGAAGCGATGTAAATGGTATTGTTGAAAACTCCGTGTTATCAGGCGGTGTAATAGTAGAAGAAGGCGCAAAGATTTACGACAGCGTATTGATGCCCGGCGCCATAGTGCGCTCAGGGGCGGTTCTAAACAAAGCCATAATCGGTGAAAATAGCGTAATTGAAGCTGATGCCGTTATAGGCGAAAAAGATGCGGAAATAGCCGTAATTGGCAATAATACTGTAATTCCGCAGGGGCATAAAGTTGCACCCGGCGCACAAGAAGGGAAATAGGGGGTACACCATGAAAAAAAATCTAGCCGGCCTTATATATACAGGCGAAAAAACCGACCGTCTAAGAGAACTTACAGTAATGCGCTCGGTAGCTGCGCTGCCTGTCCTTGGACGCTACCGTCTGATAGACTTTTTGCTCAGCAATATGGTAAACAGCGGTATAAAAAATATCGGCATAATATTACAGAGTAACTACCAAAGTTTGCTTGACCAAATCGGCTCCGGTAGGGAGTGGGATTTACACGGCAAGCGCAGCGGAATGACGCTTCTTCCGCCCTTTGCAACCACCGATTCCAGTAATAGCTACACAGGTCTTCTTGACGCGCTCAAGAGCAATATGAACTTCCTAAGAAGAAACGAAGAACGCTATATGGCGGTTTCTGAAAGCTCCTTCTTATACTCTTTGTACTATGAAGATATGCTAAAGTTCCACCTTGATAATAACGCGGATATAACGCTTGCCTATACTAAGGATAGGGATGTCCGCAGACACGGCACCGGAAGGTATCTGGATTTAGACGATGCAGGGGTAGTTAACAATATAGAAGTAGACCCCTCGCTCCCAAGGTATGGAAACACCTATATAGGCGTATTCCTTATGAGAAGAGAATTACTTATAGATATGGTTGATAGAGCCACCTCACAGGGTCTGCACCACTTCACAAGGGAGATGCTTGTTAAATCACTTGCACGGGGCTATACGAAGATAATGGGCTATGAACTTGCTTCTAAACCCTTCTATATTGATACAGTTGGGGCCTACTATAACGCGAATATGGCAGCGCTTGAACCTGAAATGAGGAAGAGTTTCTTTAACCCCGAGCGCCCTGTATGGACTAAATTGCGCGATGAAATGCCTACACATTACTCAAGCGATTCAAAGGTCAGCAACTCTTTGGTTGCAGATGGCTGTATTATAGAGGGAGAGGTTGAGGATTCTATCATATTTAGAGGCGTTACAGTAAGGAAGGGAGCCAAGATAAAGGGCTGCATAGTAATGCAGGATTCCATAATCGCTAGGGGCGCCCAAATAGAGAACTGCATATTGGATAAACAGATTACTGTACGTGAGAATGCAAAGCTCTCTGCCACTCCTGGTTATCCCTTTGTAATCCCCAAGAATTTGACAATCTAATTAGCTTTTGTTAGATTGAATCTGTTTGCTGTTACTGCAAATCAATTTGATTCAAAGGAGTGTTTTGTAATGAAAATTCTTTTCGTTGCGTCAGAGTGCGTACCGTTTATTAAAACGGGCGGTTTGGCAGACGTTGTTGGTGCATTATCAAAGGTGCTGGCATCTCAAGGGCACGATGTGCGTGTAATGATACCTAAATACACTTCAATATCCGAAAAGTATTCAAATAATATGGCTCATCTCGTTGATTTTGAGGTTGAACTCGGTTGGCGTAAGCAGTATTGCGGCATAGATGAACTGCGTCAGGACGGCGTAATATATTACTTTGTGGACAATCGCTACTATTTCGGAAGAAACTATACCTACGGAATGGGCGGCGATGAGTATGAGCGCTTTGCGTTCTTCAGCCGCGGGGTACTAAACAGCCTTCCTTTAATCGGTTTCAAGCCGGACATACTGCATGCTCATGACTGGCAGGCAGGCATGGTGCTTGCACTGCTTAACATACAATACGCTCATCTGCCCGCTTACAGCGGTATCAAAACAGTTATGACCATACACAACCTGCAATATCAGGGTGTGTTCGGCATAAAAGATGTGCAGGATGTGCTTGGCCTTGGAGATAGCCTTTTTACCGATGATAAGCTTGAATGCTATGGCGCCGCCAACTACTTAAAAGCGGGTATAGTATATGCGGATGAGGTAACTACAGTTAGCCCTTCGTATGCTGAGGAAATACAGACAGCCTACTACGGTGAGCGCTTGGACGGTTTGCTTCGCGCGAAAAGTAACCGTCTATCCGGCGTGCTTAACGGAATAGATGTAGATGTATATGATCCCGCTAATGATAAGTATATCGCCGCAAAGTATTCAAGCGATGATTTGAGTGGCAAGGCTATATGTAAACGCGCTCTTCAAACACAGCTCAACTTGGATGTCCGTCCTGAAGTGCCTATCATAGGCATGGTAGGCAGGCTTAGCAACCAAAAAGGTTTGGATCTGGTAGATTATGTAATAGGCGATATAATGCGCGAGGACGTGCAGCTTGTATGCCTTGGCATGGGGGATTCTAGGTATGTAAACCTGTTCAGCTGGGCGGAGCAGAACTATCCCGGCAGGGTAGCTGCACGCTTTGTGATGGATAATCCGCTTGCACATCAAATCTACGCAGGTAGCGACCTATTCCTTATGCCCTCTCAGTTTGAGCCTTGCGGCTTAAGCCAAATGATAGCATTGCGCTATGGTACTATACCTGTGGTTAGGGAAACAGGCGGTCTTCGTGATACCGTGCTTAGCTATAATGAGTATACGAACGATGGTAATGGTTTCTCCTTCTTCAACTATAATGCGCATGATATGCTGCATACTATCCAAAGAGCGCTCCATTATTATTGGAATAAAAAGGACGTATGGCGTATTTTGCAGCAGCGCGGCATGACAGCCGACTATTCTTGGAAGGTATCAGCAAAAAAATATCTTGATATTTACAACATGCTATTAAATGAAGATAAGAAGGAAACCCCTAATGTAAAACCGAAAGCAGAAAAGGTGAAAAGTGTTGCGCAAACCAAGGAAGCTTCTGTTAAAAAGCCTACAACAAAAGTAGAGGCAAAAGCGGAAGTAGAGAAAAAAAAGGCAGAGCCTGTTACAAAAACTGCGGCAGCTAAAAAAACTACTGCAGCTGCAGCTCCGGAAAAGAAAGCTGCTTCGGCTAAAAAACCGGTAACAAAAACACCCGCTGAAAATAGCGAAAAAGCTGATAGTTAAACAACAAATAAAAAAACAACGCCCGCTCTAAGCGGGTGTTTTTACTGTAAAGGTGTTTAATTATTGGGTATTTGTTTTCATGTGTCCTGTACGCAGGGAGTTGAGCACCGCTAGTATCATTACCCCTACATCTGCAAATACAGCAAGCCACATTTCAACCTGTCCGAAAGCACTGAGGATAAGTACTGCTGCCTTAAAGGCAAGAGAGATGGCGGTATTCTGCTTTACTATGCGCATGGTTTTTCTAGCAATACTAAGGGCAAGGGGCAGTTTTAGCAAGTTATCGTCCATAAGCACTATATCTGCAGCTTCAATCGCTACATCGCTGCCAAGTGCGCCCATGGCTATGCCAACATCAGCTACAGTAAGCACAGGGGCATCGTTTATGCCATCGCCTACAAATGCAACCTTATTGCCGTCATGCATAATCCGCTCAGTTATTTCAACCTTGTCAGTTGGAAGAAGCTCTGCGTAGCTTTCATCTATTCCAACAGTTTTAGATGTAGCGTCTACAACGGGTTTTCTATCACCTGAAAGCATTATTATGCGTTCAATTTTCTGCCCTTTAAGCTTATTAATACTATTTTTTGCCTTGCTTTTAATTTGGTCGCTTATAACTATATGTCCTATATAATCATTGCCTTTTGACATATGCACTATGGTGTCGGGGAAGCTGCATTCTTTATAATCCGCATTTACTAGCTCCATAAGAGCGGTATTGCCTATAAAATACTCTTTATTATCGACAGTTGCCTGAATGCCCTTGCCAGCATGTTCAGTTACGCCGCCCAAGCGGCTAATATCGGGTTCTTTTAAGTATGCTTCTTTAAGCGATGCCGCAATGGGGTGTGTGGATTGGCTCTCTGCTATGGCAGATATTTCTAATATACTATCCTTATCTATATTATCGCTGTGTACATCGCTTACTGTAAAGCTTCCCTCAGTTAGTGTGCCGGTTTTATCGAATATAAAGGTATCAACTTCACTTAGTTTTTCAAGCTCGCTTGCGCCTTTCATAAGTATCCCATATTTAGAGGCGGTACCAAGCCCTCTTACGAATGAAAGCGGTATGCTTATAAGCAGAGCGCAGGGGCAGGATGCCACAAGAAATACAAGCGCTCTTTCAAACCATTTTAAGAAAGCTTCGTTAAGTACAAGCGGGGGAATGGTAGAAAGTAAAATAGCGCTTACTACAACAAAGGGAGTATAATATCTTGCAAAGCG
>JGI24709J26583_10003275_pt1 | contig 12851 bp, 15 predicted proteins | sample BioPla2DNA1_FD_26583 | JGI IMG/M metagenome (IMG submission 26583) | reverse complement strand
ATACAAAGCTAATTTAGCTAGTAAAAACCCAACCGAATCTTCGGCTGGGCTAGAATTATTTTAGATATTTCCCGTGTCTACTTGACAGGGAGCAGATCATTATGGTCTTTTTTAATATATTAAATTAGTACATTTTACTGTTCCCTCATGATTTACTACCTATAATCTAATGTTTTGTTTTTCAAGTTGTTCAATTATTTCTTGAATTGTTTGATAAACCATATTATCAGCTAGACCGAGAATGAAGTTGTTTAAATAGCGTCTTACATCACTTTTATAGAGATAGATTTTTTTATTTAAAGCATAGGCAATCCCAATTTCAGCTGCAGTTCCTGAATCCATTTCAAGTCCATTACAATTAGCAATTAAATAATCACAGGTATAAATTGCTTTTAAATCCATATAGACACAAGCAGCTATTAATAGTTCACTGCTTTTTTCTGTAATTATTACTTCTTGTGGCAGGAAAGTAGTAAATCCTTTTGCTCTTAAGGCATCAGAATTTAATTTGTTGGTATAAGTATCACCTTCATTAAATAATGGGCCAGCCATATATATTTTAGGTTTTCCAATTTCATATGGTTGCATATACTTAGTTAAAGCTAAAACTGTTTCTTCATCTGAGATTTCATAAACATTATTAATATCTACTGGTTTGGTTCCATATTTTTCTACAAAGACAGGGTAATAAAGACCATCTTTTTGATAGAAAGCATATAGTGGATCATTGTCATTACATTTGTAAAATTTCATATTTTTCCTTTCCTTTTTAATAACTATGTTAATAAAATTATAATGCAATTTTATAAAAAAAACGAATTATAAGGTTTGTATAATATATTTAAACAGAAAGAGAATAAAAAAAGAGGATGACTAGAGTCATCCGTTAATACTTTATTTGTTTAATTCTGTAATAATTTCTTCAATTGAACCATAAATTTTATTATCAACTAAACCACTGACGAAATTATTTAATTTGAATCTTTCATTGTAATAGTTTCTAACATCACTTTTATAAAGGTACATTTTTTTATTTAAAGCATATCCCATTCCGATTTCCGCAGCTGTTCCTGAATCAATTTCAATGCCGTTACAGTTAGCTACAATATAATCACATTGGTAGATTGCTTTTAAATCCATAAAGAAACAAGCTCCTTTAACAAGTTCACTACTTTTATTAGTAATTACTACTTCTTGTGGTAAAAAAGTGGTGAATCCTTTTTTTCTTAAAGCATCGGAATTTAATTGATTACTATATCTATCACCTTCATTAAACAGTGGACCAGCCATATAGATTTTTGGTTTATTTGGCTCATATGGTTGCATATACTTGTTTAAAGCCAAAATTGTTTCTTCATCTGTGATTTCATAAGCATCTTTAACCTCTACTGGTTTGGTTCCATATTTTTCTACAAAGACAGGATAGTAAAAATCATCTTTTTTATAGAAAGCATATAGTGGATCATTATCGTTACATTTGTAAAATTTCATTTTAATCTCCTTCCTTTTTTATATTCAATTATATATTGAAATATATAATAGTTATTAATTATTATCTTCTTTTTTTAGTAAAAAACTGACAGGTTTGCCATTAATACCGATTTCTTCACCTTTTCTAAGTTTTTGAAAATTATTAAGATGTTTATATAGTATTAAAGCACTAACTGACAAAGCAGCAATTATAGTAATTAGTGGTGCATTAGTTAATATACAATAAATTGGAAAACATATAATAAACACCAGTGTTGCCATAACTATCCAGTTTGCTAGAAATGATAATGCTAGGCCAATGACAACTAAAACGATACCGATTTTCCAGTTGACAGCGAAAACTAGGCCAATGTAACAAGCAAATCCTTTGCCACCTTTAAACTGCAAATAGAAAGGGAAAATATGGCCGATAACTGCCATACATCCAGCTAAAATAGCTGCTCCTTCTTGACCTGGATAAAAGTGTCTAATTAATAAAACAGCAATAAATGCTTTTAAAATATCATAAACAACAACTATAAAGAAAGCTGGCCACCCCATTGTGACCTTGGCATTAGAAGCACCAGCATTATATGTTCCTTTTGATCTTATGTCAAAACCTTTAAGTATGCCTAAAAGATATGCTGGATTAATACAACCCAAACCATAACCTAATAAAATTGCTATTAAATAACTCATAATATATCTCCTACAAATAATATTATCATTGATGATTTAGACAAGCAAGTTACTTTCAATATTAGTGATGACCAAGGGACTTTTTGGATTTACAAATAAAATACTTGATTTATTAATCTTAGAGTTGTAACATTAAGTTAGTTGCGACTAACTTGGTGAAAAGTATTATTAAATTGAAGGGAAAAAGGATTTAAAAATGAATAATACAAAGAAGAAAATTGCGATATTAGTTGAAAGAAAAATTAATCATTTATTAACACATGTGGATGATATATTACTAAATAATGCTTTTAAAAAAATGGGTCATGACTCTGAGATAATTTTTTGGGATGATAATACAGTTGATTATAGCCAATATGATGGTGCGATAATTAGATCTTGTTGGGACTATGATAAAAGATTGACAGAGTTTTTAGATAGAATGCGAGAAATCAGTAAGCAAACCACTTTGTTTAATTCTTATGAGATTATAAGTGTCAATGTAGATAAAAGATATTTACTAGATTTACAAAAAAAAGGAGTCCCTATTGTCCCTACAATAATTGTAAATAATTTAGAAGATATTAAACTTCTCGATAATTGGAGTCAAGTAATTGTTAAACCAACAGTTAGTGCTAGTGGCAGAGATACCAGTTTACACAGTATTGATAATAAACAAGATATTATTGATTCATGCAGAGCTATAGTAGAAAAAGGAAAAATAGCTATGATTCAACAATATCAAAAGAGTGTCGAACAATATGGAGAGCGTTCAAGCGTAATAATTGCTGGTGAGATTACTTTTACGATGAAAAAAATACCAAAGAGTGGTGGTTTTTTGGTACATACTCATCACGGAGGGAAATATATTCCAGTTGATATCACTTTACAAGAACAAAAATTTATAAACTTATTACTTAACAAATTGGAACAAATACCTTTGTATATGCGAGTTGATTATTTAAAGGGCGAAAATGATAATATTCATCTTTTAGAACTAGAACAAATTGAACCTAATTTGTACCTCAGCAAGAATAAAAAGGGATTAATGCTATTAACAAAAGAAATGATAAAAAGAATTTAAAAATATTGTTAAAAAAGTAAGGGCTACTTAAAAAGACTGTGTGCAAGATTGTTATAGATGCTAAAAGTTCTGATATTTGTTTTCACACATTTCAGTTACTTGATTATAATGTTGAAATAGCATTTTAAAAGGGAACAATATATGTTTTAATAATGTGCTTATTAATTTGTATAATAATTGAGTTTGTTTATAAAATTCATTAGATTTAATATATTTTTATAGATTCTCTGTGTAATAAATATTTATCATATATTTTTGACCAAACTTAATAGCTAAAATGATATTCACTTTTGATTAACTTGTAGAATATTTTTTAAATAGATGTGTAAGAGTTTATAGACGATTAAAGAAAGTGATGTTTCTAATCGTCTTTTTTAAGCTAATTTAAGAGGGTTATGTTATGATTTAAGTGTTAAAAGGATAAAGAAATGAAAGTTTTACTGACCACTTTAAATGCTAAATATATTCATAAAAATCTCGCTTTGAGATGGCTTTATGTTGCTAGAGATAAAAGCCACAAAACAGTTTTAAAAGAGTTTACCATTAAAGATAAATTAGAAAATATTGTAGATAATATTGTTGAGTTTAAACCAGATTTAATAGGTTTTTCTTGTTATATTTGGAATGGTGAGCAAACCTTAATTTTAGCTAAAATGATTAAGGAAAAGCTGAAAAATGTGAATATCGTTTTAGGGGGACCAGAGGTTAGCTATCAATACAAGGATTATTTAACTGAAGATATTGATGGAATTTTATTAGGTGAGGGTGAAGTATCTTTTTGGCAATATGTAAATAAAGAAGACAACATAAATGGCTTAGTAACTCACGACTATGTAAATACAACCATGATTAAAACTGATATTACCTATCTAGAAACATTAGAAAGTCCATATTTATTAGATTTTGATTTAACTGATATGGATAAAAGATATTTATATGTGGAAACAAGTAGAGGCTGTCCTTATAAATGTAAATACTGCATGGCTTCTTTAGATAATGAAATTAGAGATTTTTCTTTAGATTATCTTTTTGATTTATTTGATAAGTTGGAGAAAACAAATGTAAATCAAATTAAGTTTTTAGATCGAACATTTAATGCCAACAAAAAAAGAAGTTTATTAATTGGTAAAAGATTAATCGATTTTAAAGATGATGTTTCTTTTCAATTTGAAGTAATGGCTGATAACTTATCTTTAGAATTAATTGATTTAATTTGTGCTAATAAAGTAAAAAGTAAATTTCGCTTTGAAGTTGGCATTCAATCATTTAATAAAGAAACCTTAAAAGCTGTAAGCAGATATCAAAACACTGAAAAAATGATTGCCAATCTTAATAGGTTAGTTGAAAATAATACGATTGTTCATGCTGATTTAATTGCTGGACTGCCAAAAGAGGATTTAAACTCATTTAAACTCACATATCAAAGATTGTTTAAGTTGAAAGTTGATGAAATGCAAGTAGGTATTTTAAAAATATTAAAAGGAACAGCTTTAAGTGATGAAGTGGATAAGTATGGAATTATTGCTGATAAAAAATCTCCTTATCAAATTATCAGCAGTGACATATTTTCTAATGAAGATGTTAAAAAAGTGGAATTAGTAGCTTTAGCTACTGAAAGGTTATGGAATAGAAATATTTGTCGAAAAACATTGTGGTATATATTTGAAAGGCTAGAATTAATGTTTGATTATATGCTTGTTTTGGGAAAAAAGATTGATAATTTAAAGAAACCGTATCAAAGACATCACCTGTTTAAAATCGTCTACGAATCAATTAATGACGAAACAGCAAGGTTAAATTTGCTAAATGAGTACTATTACTTGTTTAAACAAAGACCAGTTAGAATTGCTGAAAACAGTTTTGATAAAAAGCTAAAAGCTAATATATTAAAATCAGTTATAAAAGAAGGATATTTAACTCAAAATGATATTCGTTATAGTTATTTTGATGATAGTATTTATCAAGGACAAAAGTGTTATCAGATGTTAATATATAATAGTGATCAAATGTATCCTGATAGATATTTTGTTAGTTTAAATTTTGATTATTTAGGAAAGGAAGATTTAAATGAAAGACGTTATGATAGCATCTGGCAATAGTAACAAAGTCAAAGAGTATAAAGAAATACTAGAACCACTAGGTTATGTTGTTCATGATTTAAAAGAAACTAAACATTTACAAGTAGAAGAAACAGGTGCTACTTTTGGGGAAAATGCTTTAATCAAAGCAGAAAGCCTTAAAGATATATACGATATGATAGTAATAGCCGATGATTCTGGCTTGGAGATAGAAGCTTTAGATAATCAACCTGGTATTCATAGTGCCAGATTTTTGGAAGGTTATGATTATAAACAAAAAAATCAAATCATTTTGGAGTTGATGAAAGATAAAACAAATCGTAAGGCCCGTTTTGTCTGTGCAATTGCTTTAATAGATGATCAAAGACATATATTTGAAGGGGTAATGGAAGGTTCCATTGCTTATGAAGCAAAAGGGGAAAATGGTTTTGGCTATGATCCAATTTTTATGACTAAAGAGTATGGTTTAACTAATGGACAACTTACATCTCAACAAAAAAATGAAATATCACATCGAGGAAAAGCTACAAAGCTATTATTGGAATATTTGAAAGGGAAAAACAAATGATTCATATTGTTTTATTTGAGCCAGAAATTCCACAAAATACAGGAAATATTATTAGAACAGCCATGGCGACTAATTCAACTTTACATTTGATTAAACCTTATGGCTTTATTTTAAATGAAAAGCATTTACAGCGTGCTGGGATGGACTATATTGATAAAACTAGAATTATTGAACATCTAAATTGGGATGATTTTATAAAAATATTAAATGAAGATGATGAAATATATTATTTAAGTAGATATGGACATAAATATCCAGCTTCATTTGATTATAAAACTGTAAAGGGTGATATTTTTTTAGTTTTCGGTAAAGAATCTACTGGAATTCCTAAAACCATCTTAAAAAATAATTTAGATAAATGCATTAGACTACCAATGGTAGAATCAGCTAGAAGTCTAAATCTTTCTAATACAGTTGCTATAATGGTTTATGAAGTTTTAAGACAACTTGATTATCCGGATTTGAGCAAAGATGAATGTCAAAAAGGAGCAGATTTTTTAGAAAGAAATAATTTTGATGAGGTATTTTAAATATGTGTTATAATGTTGTATGTTAAAAAGGAGGGCCAATTATGTTAGAAAATGTTAATGATTATCTCTCTCTTTTTTCAATTATTATAGTGCTTGCAATGGTTGTAGGACTAGTTATATATTTTTTCAATTTGAAGGTTATTGAAAAAAATATCAGAAAGGAAGTAAAGTATTACGATTATCAAAAACCGAGTAATACTAAAAAATAATTATGAGCATTGATAAAAGGTTGATTAAAAATTTATTTTTAGCTTTACTGTCAGCTATTGTGGCAGCTATAAATTTAAATTCTTTTGTTCACTTTGCCAATATTACTCCAGGTGGGTTTTCAGGTATGGCTTTACTTTTGATAAGAGTATTTGATAAGTTTTTGGACATTGAATTAAGTTACTCTATCTTGTATTTAATATTTAATATACCAGCAGTTATTTTGGTTATTAAATATGTTGGCAAGCAATTTACTCTTGTTTCTTTAGTAGGAATAGTATTAATTTCTGTGTTTGTAGAAATTTTACCTTATTTTCAAATTACTGAAGATTTATTACTAAGTGCAGTAGCTGGAGGAGTGCTGTCTGGTGTCAGTTCAGCATTAGTTTTGATGGCTGATGGCTGTGCTGGTGGAATGGATTTTGTTTCGATATTTTTTGCTAAAAGATTCAAAAAATCATTTTGGAATGAATCATTAATGGTAAATGCCACATTACTTGTGATAGCTGGTTTATTATTTGGTTGGGAAGCGTCATTATATTCGATAGTTTTCCAATTTACAGGAACTCAAGTTGTAAAAGCAGCAGATAATAGATTTAAAAGAAATGCTTTTATCATTATCACAGACAATGAAGATGGAATCTGTCAAGATATTCAAACTAAATTAAACCATTCAGCAACTATCCTTGATGGAGTAGGATATGCCTCACAAAAACATAAGAAGGTAATTTATACAGTTTGTGGCAATTATGAAACAAACATATTGCTGGATATTATTCAAAAACATGATCCGAGTGCTTTTATTAACATTACTCATTCTGAAAGAGTAGTAGGTTACTTTAACGAAAAACCTTTCTATTAAAAACCTTACTTTAAAAGATAATAATCAAACATTAACTAAGTGATTGTAGTAAAAAAACAATCATTTTTTTAGGAAATAATTAGTCAAGCAATAAATATATTACTGGGTGATTATTTTGAATAAGAAAGTTATTATAATTGTTGGATTTATAGGTTTGATATTATTAATGTTAATTACTTCTAATAGTAATATTCTAATAGAAAAAAACATTGAAACAGTTGAAGTAAAAAGAGGTAACTTTATTTATGATTACAAAACTTATGGAATTGTAAATAGCAAAAACCATCACTTCTTTTTTAATGGTTATATAAAAAATGTCTATAAAAATATAGGAGAAGAAGTTAAAGAAAAGGAAAAAGTTATAAGTTATATCAATGAATATGGAAAAAGTAAAGACTTATTAAGTGAAGTTGACGGTTTTGTTTATCAAATAGAAAATAATTGCGTAACGATAAAAGACTTAGATTATTTTGTAGTAGTTGAATTAATTTATGAAAAATTTGTTTTGATAAAAGAAGATGATATTTGTTTTATTGGCATTAACAATAACTATTATGAAGCTATAGTTATAGAAAAAGTAAAATATGATAATCAAGATAATAAGTATAAAGTAATAATAAAAACAAATTATGATGATTTAATCTTTTCCCAACATGTTAATGTTACTTTTCATCTCCAACAAAAAGAAGGTTTAATAGTAGATAAAAGAGCGCTTAATTATGATAGTGATGGATATTATTTAATAGATGAAACCTTTAAAGAAGAATTAAAAAATTTAGAAAAATATCGAATTAATGTTGATGTTATTATGAGTAATGATAATGTAGCACTAATATCTGCTATTGGAATTGAAAATAGAAAAGTATGTATTATATCTAACTACTTAAAGGAGTTTTTAAGTGATTAGGTTAGATAAAGTGGTGAAAAAATACAAGGTAGATGATAAAGATTTATTAGCTTTGAATTATATTGACTTGACATTAGAAGAAAGTTGCTTTGTGGCGATTGTTGGAGTTTCAGGTTGTGGTAAAAGCACCTTGTTAAATGTGATAGCTGGTTATGATGATATTGATTATGGTCATTATTATTTTAATAATAAAAGTGTAAAAAAGTTTTCTAAAGAAGAAAAACTAAATTTAATAAAGAGTATTGGTGTAGTTTTTCAAGACTTTAATTTGTTAGATTATTTAACTGTTAAGGAAAACATTTTATTGGCTTCACGTTATATGAATAGCAGAAAAGACTTGCTAAAAGTAGCAAACAAGTTAGATATTTTGGATATTTTAAATAAATATCCCAGTCAACTTTCGGGTGGCCAAAAACAAAGAGTGGCCATTGCCAGATGTTTAATCACTAACAAGAAAATAATCTTAGCTGATGAGCCAACTGGATCATTAGATGTGGAAAATTCAATGAAAATTATGGAGATATTTAAAAAGTTAAATGCTGAAGGCATATCCATTGTAATAGTTACTCACGATGAAGATATTGCTAGTAGATGTAAAAAAATAATTAGAATGGAGAATGGTCGTGTGGTTAATTAAAGAAATTTTTTATCAAAGAAAAAGGCATTATTTAACCATACTAGCTAGCTGTATTTCTATTGTTTTACTATTGTTAGTCAATATTATTTCCAGTTATATTATTGAAAATGTCAGTTTAACTTTTGAGCAATTAGGATTGAATATTAGTTGTGTTCAATTGTTAGAAAAAAGACAGGATAATTGGATAGATAATATTACTGAAATATATGATATAGAAAAATATAGTCCCTATAATAAAAAGCAAGAAAAAGATTATAAAATAATTGGGTGTGATAATGGTTTGGCAAATATTTTTACTTTTAATTTTGAAAGTGGTCATTTTTTAACTGAGACAAGTAATCTATATAACGATAATCAAATAGTAATAGGGAATAATTTAAAATATTATTTTAATTGTTATCGAGTAAATGAATTGATAAATGTTAAGGGGATTTCTTTTAGAGTTGTTGGAATACTGGAAAATGGTAGTAAAAACCTTTATGAAGATTTTGATGATTGTATTTTTATATTTGATGAATATGTAACTGATTATACTCAAAGTGGTTTTTATTTTGTTAATGAGAAAATGTTTAATGAAAGGCAAATAAATGATTTGATAGGAAAAGATAATTATATTTTCATTGATCAAAGACAAACGAAAGATTCTTTAATAACTCTTTTAAACTTAATTAGAATTGTTTTATTAGCATTATCTTTTGTTTCGGTAGTTGTTTCTAGTATTTGTGTAGTTAATAATTCGTTAAGCACTATTCATAATAGAATGAAAGAAATTGGAATAAAAAAGGCACTAGGTGCCAGTAGTAGAGATATTTATTTACAATTTATTTTGGAAAATATATTTATATTTCTCATTTCTATAGCATTAAGTTGCTTAACTGTTTTGGTGATTATTAAATTAATTAATATATATGCGGAAATAAAAGTGACAGTAGATGTATTCAACAATATTAATTATGTTGCTTTGATATTGGTTATAGGTAGTGTTTGTAATATTTATCCTGCTAAAAAAGCTAGTGAAATAACAATTATTGAAACAATTAAAAATAATCAGTTTAGCTAATAAAAGTTATGAAGTTGTAAATATTTAATAATATTAAAAGGACCATTATGCCAATAAATAGTTTATTGACGATATTTTCATCAATTTTCTTATTAATACTTTTACCAGCAATAGCCCCAGCAATGCCAAAAATCATCATTTTAAAAAGAATTGGCCAAGAAACATTAGGCACTGATTTAGTGATAACTGTTTGAATTAGACTAGTTGCTTGCGAAAAGAAAATAATGAATAATGAATTTTGAGCTGCTTGTTTAGTTAACATGGAAAAGAAAAATTGAAGAACAACAATATTAATTGGACCTCCACCTATTCCTAAAAATGATGACAAAAAGCCTAATCCACTACCAATTGCAATGATGGTAAATGTTGAAGTTACTTTTAAGGTTTTTATTTTGTCCTTTTTAATTGTATAGATTAAAGAACCTAAATTAATTACTAATAAAATAAATGATTGAATTGCACTAGCATAAGATTGGTTGGTAAAAATATTTTTAAATACTTCAAAGATATATTTGCCCAATAATCCGCCAATTATTCCACCAATAGCTAAAAGGGTAGAAGACTTAAACTCAATAGCGTTTTCTTTTTTTATAAAAGAGCTAAATACATTAAAAGAAGTCATGGCCAAGACTGTGCAACCACTTAAAAAGTTGATTGTTGATAAAGCAAATAAGCCAAGTGAATCTAAAACTGGTTTAATAATGACACCACCGCCAATTCCACAAATGGATCCTATTATTGATGCTAAAAAGCTTACCAACAAAATTACAAACATTCCTTCACCCATATATAACTCCTTTTTTTAAACTACTTCATTATAACAAATATCTTAATGTTATAATAAAGAAAAAGAGAAATTTGGAGGTCGTAATGATGATTCAATTAAATAAAATACATTTAGCTATTGAATTTGCCAGTGAAGCACACAAAAAACAATATCGCAAAGGCACTGATAGGCCTTATATTGTTCATCCCATGGAAGCGTTGCAAATATTAACTGAAATGCAAGCATCTGAAGAACTTAAGGTAGCAGGAGTTTTACATGATACCGTAGAAGATACCGATATGACATTGGAAGATATTGAAGAACATTTTGGAAAAGTAGTTGCTAGTTATATTGCATTTGTTACTGAAGACAAATCAAAAACATGGTTTGAGAGAAAAGGTAATGGAATCGAAAAAACAAGAAATGCCCCATTTGAATTAAAAATGTTAAAACTTGCAGATAAACTTTCAAACTTACGTTCTATTGCTTTTGATTATAATAAAGAGAAAGACTATGTTTGGAATAGATTTTCGAAATCAAAAGTTGATCAAAAGTGGTATTATTTCGGAATGTGTGAAGCATTAAGCCAGTTAGAATTTACTGAATCTACAAGAAAACTTTATTTAGAATTTAAAACTTTATGTTATACATTATTTAAGTAGACGGAGAGTGGAAATGGAAGATTTAAAAAAAGTTATCAAATCAGTAGTGGGTTTTGCTGCTAGGGCAACAGTATTAGCAGTCGAAGTAGCAGCTACTACAGTAGAAAAAGTTATAGATGTTGCTAAAGAAGTAAAACAAAATAGAAGGATGGAGTTATTTATCGCAAAAGAAGGATACAAAAGATTTGTGATACACAAAACTACCAATCCAAAATTTGCTATCTATGAAATATACGATAGTCAAGAAAAGATTGAATATCAAATTGATGGTAGATTAACCTCAAGAAATTTTGCTGTTAATTTTGTGGTAAATGATCAAGTTGTTGCTGATGCATATGAAAACAAGTTGAAAAGAAAAAAGGGCTTGATTCACGATTCAGTTTCTTATGAGTTTACTTTAGAGGTCAATAATAACCATTATGGAAATATTAATGTTGGCTTTGATGAAGGACAGTTAAAATTTTATCTTGATACAAATAAATGGGAAACTGATATTAAGGTTACTGATAAAAAAGTAGATATAATTGATGAATTAGATCAAGTTGTATGTTCAATAGATTTAAAACCAAATGTAAAAGATATGGTAACTATTGATGTAAAAGAAAACCATAATCAACTTTTAGCCTTAATGTATTGTTTTGTAGTTATGGCAGTTAAAGAGTATTTAGATAAATAGTCACTGTTTTGACAAATAATAAAAAGAAAAGGGATGGTAGCATCCCTTTGTTTTAGAAAATATCAATACCCATTTTTCTTTGAACTTTTTTAAGTTTTTTATAAGAAATTTTATGGGCTTTTTCTGCTCCTTGCTGTAATGTTTTTTCAATTAAATCAGATTTTACGATATCGTTATATCTATTTTGAATGACTTCAATTTCTTTACAAACAACATCAGCCACTTCTTTTTTAAGTTCACCATAACCTTTACCTTTATATCTTGAAACGATTGAATTAATTGGTTCTCCAGATAAACTTGACATAATTTCTAATAGATTAGAGACACCAGGTTGATTTTCTTTGTCAAAGTTAACATTAGCAAGGTTATCTGTAATAGCACTCATTATTTTTTTTCTAATTACTTTTAAGTCATCCAACAAATAGATGCAGCCTTTATCTGAATCATCAGATTTACTCATCTTTTTATTTGGATCTGATAAAGACATAATTCTAGCCCCAACTTTTTGAATTAAAGGTTCTGGTACAACAAAAGTTTCAGAATATCGATTGTTGAACCTTTGGGCTAAGTCTCTAGCTAATTCAACATGTTGCTTTTGATCATCGCCTACTGGAACATAATCAGCATCGTATAATAGGATATCAGCAGCCATTAGTGAAGGATAGG
>JGI24709J26583_10003271_pt1 | contig 12858 bp, 25 predicted proteins | sample BioPla2DNA1_FD_26583 | JGI IMG/M metagenome (IMG submission 26583) | reverse complement strand
GAGTAAGTTGTTATGAAAAAATTCATGCTAGGACGCAAGGCCGGTATGACACAGATTTTTAACGAGGATGGCATTGTGATCCCGGTGACGGTGATTAGCTGCGGTCCGGTTTCCGTAGTCCAGAATAAAACCGAAGAAGTCGATGGCTATAAAGCGGTCAAAGTAGGTTATGAAGACAAAAGACGTGTTACTAAACCTCTGCAGGGCCAATTTGATAAGGCCGGTCTCAAGCCTAAAAGAATTATGCGGGAGTTTAAGACCGACCAAGAGTTTGAATTAGGGCAGGAGATTACCGTAGCAGATATGTTTGCTGCCGGTGATCATGTAGATATCGTTGGGATTTCTAAGGGTAAAGGTTTTCAGGGTGTAATTAAACGCCATGGATTTTCTCGCGGCCCGGAATCCCATGGCTCTAAACATCACAGATACCCTGGCTCAATGGGCTCTTCCGCCACACCGGGGAAAGTTTTCAAAGGCAGAAAGATGCCGGGTCAAATGGGCAATAAACGTGTAACAGTACAAAATCTCGAAGTTGTTTCAGTCGATGGCGAACGCAGCATCCTGGTAGTTAAGGGAGCTGTGCCGGGAGCGAAAGGCGGTCTTCTCGAGATCACTTCTACTGTAAAGAGAAGATAGGGCAAGAGGAGATTATCTAATGGCTAAAATAGATATTTACAATATGGACGGTAAAATAGTCGGCGATCTGGAGCTAGCCGATGAGATTTTTGCTATCGAGCCACATCAGGATGTCATGCATCGCGTGTTGGTAAATCAGCATGCCAATCGCCGCCAGGGAACTGTCAAAGTTAAGGGTAGAAGTGAAGTGCGCGGTGGTGGCAAAAAGCCATATCGTCAAAAAGGAACCGGCAGAGCCAGACATGGTTCAATCCGCTCCGCGCAATATGTTGGCGGTGGCAGGATTTTCGGTCCTGCACCTAGAAATTTCAGATATTCTCTGCCGCGAAAAATGAGGCGTTTGGCTTTGAAATCAGCTTTGGCTTCGAAGTTTCAGGCGGATAAAATGTTAGTTCTTGATGAACTAAAGCTGGATGAAATTAAGACCAAGAAAATGGTAAAGATTCTGAACAATCTTGGTGTTGATGGTTCGGCGCTGATTGTGTTGCCGCAGCGTGATCTGGTAGTGGAGCGCTCTGCTAATAATCTGCGCGGAATTAAGATCAGCGAAGTTCAAACTCTTAATGTCACGGAGCTTTTGAAATTTGACCGCTTGATCCTGACAAAAGAGGCTGTGTCCAGGGTTGAGGAGGTATATAACTGATGAAGAGTATTTATGATGTGATTATCAGTCCGGTAATTACCGAGCAGAGCATGATGGCTACTGCCGAGGGTAAATATACCTTCCGTGTAGCTAAAAATGCGACCAAGTCGGAGATTCGTCAAGCCTGCGAGCGGTTGTTTGATGTAAAGGTTGTTAAGGTTAATACGAGCTATCAAGGCGGTAAGACTAAGCGTATGGGAGTCCATGAAGGGAAACAGCCTGTCTGGAAAAAAGCTGTTGTGACGATTGACCTTGATCCGACTGAAGACCGTTATGAGACTAAAGGCGGTAAAGTTGGTACAACAACCAGGAAGTATAAGACTGAAATCGAAGAATTCGGGTTCGGCCAGTAAGCCGTACGCGTAACAGAGAGGAAGTAAGAAAATGGCACTCAAGACATATCGTCCTACTTCTCCGGCAATAAGGCAGAAAACCGTTACCGACTATTCAGGTTTGAGCAAAAATAAACCGGAGAAGTCTTTACTGGAGAAGAAAAAGAAGAATGTCGGCCGTAACAATTACGGTCGGATTACCAGCCGCCATAGAGGCGGTGGCAATAAACAGAAATATAGGGTTATCGATTGGAAACGCAGGAAAGAGGGTGTGCCTGCTAAAGTATTGGCGATTGAATATGATCCTAATCGCACAGCTTTTATCGCTCTGATTCAATATCTGGATGGCGCTAAGGCCTATATCTTGGCGCCGGAAGGCTTAAAAGCCGGTGATATGGTAGAGAGTGGACCGGAAGTAGATATTGTGATCGGCAATTGCTTACCGTTGGTCAATATTCCGATCGGCACAGAGATTCACAATGTTGAGTTGCGACCGGGCAGAGGCGGACAATTGGTAAGGGGAGCCGGAACGGCTGCCCAGTTGTTAGCGCGTGAAGGCAAATTTGCTACTTTGCGGATGCCCTCCGGTGAAATGAGGCTGATTCCAATTAACTGTAAAGCAACAATTGGCTCAGTCAGCAATCCGGAGAATGAGATTCAAAATCGTGGTAAAGCCGGCCATACAAGGCATCAGGGCAGGAGACCCCATGTCAGAGGTTCTGTCATGAACCCGGTTGATCATCCTCATGGCGGTGGTGAAGGGAAATCCCCGATTGGCATGCCCAGCCCCATGACTCCGTGGGGCAAGCCTACCTTGGGTTACAAAACCAGAAGACCCAAGGAATCGGATAAATATATTATCCGCAGAAGAAAGAAATAAGGAGACTTGCTGAATTATGAGCCGTTCGACAAAAAAAGGATTCTTTGTAGAAGAAGCGCTGATGCGACGCATCAACGCCATGAATGAGAGAAATGAGCATCGAGTAATTAAAACCTGGTCCAGGGCCTCCACAATTTTTCCGGAAATGGTGGGGCATACCATAGCAGTGCATGACGGACGCAAGCATGTACCAGTCTATATAACTGAGGAGATGGTAGGTCATAAACTGGGTGAATTTGCGCCGACCAGAACATTCCGTGGCCACGCAGGCTCCGAGAAGAGAACAACCTCCCGTTAACCGGGAGTGAAGGGAGGATTAGTCTGTGGCAAAAAAAGTAATGAGCAAAGAGGAATTGCTCGCCAATAGAGAGCAGCTGGTTGCAGATTATAAAGCTCAGCATCAGCGCAATAGAAAAAAGCCCATCTTAACCAAAAAGGAACGCAAAGTTCTTGATATTGGCAGAGATCGTGGCTATGCCCAAGCTAAATATATTCGCATTAACGCCTTTAAGGTTAACGCTGTAATCAACAACATCAGGGGTAAGTCACTTGATGAAGCATTAGCAATTTTGATGTATACGTCCAATGCTGCATCTCCGGTTTTGACCAAATTGCTTAAGTCAGCGGAGGCTAATGCTGTGAATAATAATAATCTGTCACGCGATGATCTGTATGTGGCGGAGTGCTATGCTAACCAGGGTCCTACACTTAAGCGTATCCGTGCAAGGGCCCGCGGCAGTGCAACCCGCATTTTTAAGCGTACCTGTCACATCACAGTTGTTCTGAGAGAGAAAGCATAGGAGGAGAATTAGATGGGTCAGAAAGTAAATCCCCATGGCTTGCGCGTTGGAGTAATCAAAGACTGGGACTCTCGTTGGTATGCTGATAAAAAAGATTTTGCCCGTTATCTGATTGAGGACAAACAAATTCGCGATTTTGTTAAGCGTGAAACAGAAAAAGCCGGAGTATCTCGTATTGAGATCGAGCGTGAGGGTGATGATAAGACTGTTGTTACGATTACTACCGGCAAACCTGGAATCATAATTGGTCGCCAGGGTTCCGAAATCGAGAATTTGAAGAAGAAGATGGCTAAAAAATTTAAGCGCAACTTTTTCATAAATGTTAAAGAAGTAAAAAATGTTGACTGCGAAGCACAATTGGTTGCCGAGAACATTGCTCGTCAACTGGAAGAGCGTGTTTCTTTCCGCCGCGCTATGAAGCAAGCTATCAGCAGGGCAATGAAGCAAGGAGCCAAGGGTATTAAAACTATGACTTCGGGCCGGCTGGGCGGAGCTGAAATTGCCAGAACTGAACAATATCATGAGGGTACGATTCCTTTGCATACATTACGCGCTGATATTGATTATGGCTTCGCTGAAGCGGCTACCACCTATGGACGTCTAGGCATCAAAGTCTGGATTTACAAAGGTGAGGTTCTGCCGGCTCGTAAAGCGGTACAAGCACCACAGGAAGGAGTTGAGGCCTAATGTTAATGCCAAAGCGCGTTAAGTATAGAAGACAACACCGGGGCAGAATGAAAGGCAAGGCTACACGTGGCAATTATGTCGCTTATGGACAGTTCGGCATTCAAGCGACAGAACCATGCTGGATCACCAGTAATCAGATAGAGGCCGCCCGTATTGCGATTAATCGCCGTCTTAGACGCGGCGGTAAAGTCTGGATCAAAATCTTCCCGGATAAGCCGGTTACCAAAAAACCTGCTGAGACCCGTATGGGCAAAGGAAAAGGTTCACCTGAATATTGGGTTGCCGTTATCAAGCCAGGGCGGGTTTTATTTGAAATTGCAGGTGTTTCAGAAGCGATGGCCAGAGAAGCTATGCGTTTAGCTTCACACAAACTGCCTTGCAAAACTAGATTTATTCAGAGTGAACGCACTTTTACCGAAGAGGAACTTGCCAGTTTTGCTGAAGTTCATGTCACAGAAGAAGACCTTATTCCCGCTTCAGAACTTGAGGAGGAACTTCTGACTGTTGAAGAGTCTGACGGTGGAAGTGATGATGCGAAGGAGGCTGAGAATGATGAAAGCAACTGAACTTCGTGATAAAACATCTGTAGAACTTGACGCTGAACTGAACGAGTTGAAAGCTGAGCTCTTTAAGCTCCGCTTCCAGCACGCGACAAATCAGCTTTCTAATCCTATGCAGCTTAAACGGGTGAGACGGGATATCGCACGCGTTAAAACCGTAATCCGCGAACAAGAGCTTGCTAAAGCTGGTCGAGACGGAGGGAGTAAAGCATGAGCAAAAGTGAGAGAGCGATCCGTAAACAGCGGACCGGAACCGTTACAAGCGACAAAATGGATAAGACAATAGTTGTTGAGGTTGTCGAGCATGTTCGTCATCCGCTCTATAAGAAATATATCCAGAAGACACTCAAATTGAAGGCTCATGACGAGCAGAACGAGTGTAGGGTTGGCGATAAGGTGCGTGTGATGGAAACACGCCCTCTGAGCCGTGACAAGCACTGGCGCTTAGTCGAGATCATCGAAAAAGCAAAATAGCTTAGCGCAGTGGAGGAAAATATTTATGATTCAAGTAGAAACAACTCTGAAATCTGCAGATAATACTGGCGCCAAGCGCCTGTACTGTATTAAAGTTCTCGGCGGCACAGGTCGTAAATATGCCAATGTCGGAGACGTGATAGTCTGCTCAGTAAAAGAAGCCATCCCCGGCGGAGTTGTAAAAAAAGGGGATGTGGTAAAGGCAGTTGTGGTTAGAACCAAAAAAGGCTTAAGACGTAATGACGGTTCACATATTAGATTCGACGAAAATGCAGCTGTAATACTAAAGGATGATGGTAATCCACAAGGTACTCGCATCTTCGGTCCTATTGCCCGTGAGTTGAGAGAGAAAAATTATATGAAGATTCTCTCCCTGGCGCCGGAAGTGCTGTAAGGAGGTAATAATGTCAAAAGTGCATGTAAAAGTTGATGATACGGTCTATGTCCTTACAGGAAAGGATGCCGGAAAAACAGGTAAAGTTTTAGCTGTTCATCCTAAAACCGGCAGGGTGATCGTGGAGGGCGTCGCAGTCTCCACTGTGCACAAGCGTCCGCGCAGAGCTGGTGAGCCTGGGGGTATTATTCATGTTGAAGCTGCTATTGACGCTTCTAATGTAATGGTTGTTTGTGACAAGTGTAAACGGCCTTCCAAACTGGGAAAAAGATTTGATAATGACGGACAAAAAGTCCGATATTGCAAAGCTTGCGGCGAAACCGTGTCTACAGTTGGACTGGCTAAGAAATAGGGAGGCGCAAAGTGAATCGATTAAAAGAAAAATACCGTAAAGAAATTGCGCCCAAATTGATGGAGCAATTTAATTATTCATCCCCGATGGAAATTCCCAAATTAGAAAAAATCGTGCTCAATATGGGCGTTGGAGATGCCAAGGATAATGCTAAAGCGATTGAGAGCGTCGTAGACAATCTGCGAGTTATTTCCGGACAGCAGCCTGTGGTTACTAAGGCGCGCAAATCCATAGCTAATTTCAAATTGCGTGCGGGCATGAATATCGGAGTTATGGTTACTTTAAGAGGTGACCGTATGTATGACTTTTTTGACAAACTGGTCAGTATTGCTCTGCCACGTGTCCGCGACTTCAGAGGAACCAATCCCAATTCATTTGACGGACACGGCAATTATGCCCTGGGCGCAAGAGAGCAGTTGATTTTTCCTGAGGTCGATTATGATTCCATAGACAAGATCAGAGGTCTGGATATCGCGATTGTCACAACCGCAAAGACCGATGAGGAAGCGAAAGCATTATTGGACGGCTTAGGAATGCCGTTCAGAAAATAGAGCCGGAGGGTATAAATGGCAAAGAAATCTAAGGTAGTAATGGCACAGCGTCCGGCAAAATTTGCTACGCGTCAACATAATCGCTGTCAACTTTGTGGCAGACCGCGTTCTTATATGCGCAAATATGGCATCTGCCGTCTCTGTTTCCGTGAACTTGCCTATAAGGGGCAAATACCGGGAGTGCGCAAGGCAAGCTGGTAGGGAGGAAGAATCTATGCAAATAACTGATGCTATTGCCGATATGCTGACTAGAATCCGCAATGCTGGCCGCGCGGGTCATCCTAAGTGCGATATACCTGCATCTAAAATGAAGAGAGCGATCGCGGAAATATTGGTTGAAGAAGGCTATATCCAAAGTGTTACTTTTCAGGAGGACAATAAACAGGGAATACTGACAGTAACCTTAAAATATATTGACAAAAAGCCTGTTATCAACGGGATTCAACGCGTATCGAAGCCAGGGCTGCGTGTTTATGCTGATCTTGAGAATTTGCCCAAGGTGCTTGGAGGGCTTGGCATTGCAATCATATCCACTTCAAAGGGCATCAAGACCGATCGGCAAGCCAGAAAAGATGGCGTAGGCGGAGAAGTTCTGGCCTATGTATGGTAATAACTCTGAAAAGGGTCATTTTTAGACCTTCAATATTAAGAGCAGGAGGAACAAATGTCCAGAATTGGAAGAACGCCGGTGGTAATTCCACCTGGAGTAGAGGTGAAACTGGAGGGCGACTTAATCCGAGTCAAAAAAGATCGGACTGAGCTGGTTCAGAAGATTCATCCTTTAATTGAGGTTAATATTAAAGATAACCAGATAGAAGTAACAAGAAAAAATGATCAGAAAGAGAGCAGGAGCATGCACGGGCTGACGCGCTCTCTGATCCATAATATGGTCACAGGTGTGCATGAGCCATTTACTAAGACACTTGAGGTGCAGGGTACAGGTTACAGAGCACAATTAAACGGGAATGTGCTCAGTCTGACTTTAGGTCTGTCACACCCGGTGGAAATTGCAGCACCGGAGGGCATAACTTTCGAAGTGCCGTCTGCTAATAAAATTATAGTTAAGGGTGCCGATAAACAACTGGTTGGAGAGATCGCTGCCCGTATCCGTGCTAAAAGGGTGCCTAATCCTTATAAAGGCAAAGGCATTAAATATGATTATGAAGTCTTGCGCCTGAAAGAAGGCAAGACCGGCGCTAAATAAGGGGTGAAATAAATGATTAAAAAGGAACCTAGAAATAATGTGCGCCGTCGCAAACAGGCCAGAGTGCGCAAACATGTGAGAGGAAGTCAAGAAAGACCTCGTCTTGCAGTATTCAGAAGCAATGCTCAAATTTATGCTCAAATTATTGATGATAGCAAGGGTGTAACATTGGCCTGCGCTTCTTCATTGGACAGCCCCTTGAAAGCACAGCTGAAGAATGGTGGCAATCTGGAAGCGGCACAGGCTGTTGGCAGAAGTGTGGCCGAAAAAGCCCTGGCTAAGGGTATTGACAAAGTAGTTTTTGATCGCGCCGGGTACATATATGCCGGACGGGTAGCAGCATTGGCTGAAGCTGCCCGTGAAGCAGGCCTTAAATTTTAGGGAGGAAGATTATGAGAGAAAATCGTAGTAGACGCGGTCGCCGTGATGAGGTCCGTGAGGATGAATTTCAGGAGAGAGTTATCCATATCGGCCGTGTTGCCAAAACCGTCAAAGGCGGACGAAATTTTCGCTTCACTGCCCTGGTAATTGTAGGTGACGGTAACGGTCGTGTTGGCAAAGGCCGTGGTAAAGCTGCTGAAATTCCTGATGCGATTCGCAAAGGGATAGAGGATGCGAAGAAGAATTTGATTACTGTGCCAATTAAGAACGGTACCATACCTTATGAGGTACTGGGAAAATTCGGAGCTGGTAAGGTGCTGTTAAAACCGGCAGTAGCCGGTACCGGTGTTATTGCCGGTGGCGCGGTACGTGCAGTATGTGAGATGGCAGGGATTCATGATATTCGCACCAAGTCCCTCGGTACAAATAATCCTAACAATGTTGTCAATGCCACTATGGAAGGACTCAGGTCTCTCAGATCTATTGATGAAGTGGCCAGAATCCGGGGCAAAAAACCCTCTGAAATTGTTTAGGAGGTCTATATGGCTAATCTAAAGATAACATTAGTTAAGAGTGTCAGTGGTTCGAATAAGAAGCAGATTGCCACTGTTGATGCGCTGGGGCTGAAAAAAATTGGCCAGACTGTGGAACGCCCTGATAATGCGGCTGTGCGCGGGATGATTTCCCGTGTCAGTCACCTTGTCAGTGTTATTGAGGAGTAATACCGGTATGAAAATAAACGAAGTGAAAGCAACTCCGGGCGCCAGAAAAAAAGCTGTCCGTAAAGGCAGAGGCTATGGTTCCGGACTAGGGAAAACCTCCGGCCGGGGTCATAAGGGACAGGGGGCACGCTCCGGAGGCGGTAAAGGCCCTATGTTTGAAGGCGGGCAGATGCCTCTTTTCCGCCGGTTGCCTAAGAGAGGCTTTAATAGCAGGAATAAGAAGCACTATATTGTTGTAAATGTTGGCGATCTGGAAGTCTTTGCTGATGACGCTGTAATTGATGCACAGGTATTAGATGCCGCCGGTATTATTACTTTGCCTAAAGTCAATGACGGATTGAAGATCTTGGGCAATGGTGACCTGAGCAAAAGGCTCCATGTAAAGGCTGCCGCTTTTACTGTCAACGCCAAGGAAAAGATTCTGAAGGCGGGGGGCCAGGTAGAGGTAATCTAAGATGGGAGATATGTTTCAAACTATCAAGAACGCCTTCAAGGTTGATGACCTGCGCAAGAAAATTATCTTTACGATATTCGTGCTGCTGATATATCGTCTGGGGACAGCAGTTCCTGTGCCGGGCATTTCGGCTGCGAGATTCACTGCCATGATTGATAAATTTGGCCAATTAGGACAATTTATGAATTTGATTTCCGGTGGTGCGTTCGCATCGGTTTCTATCTTCTCATTGGGCATTCAACCCTATATTAATGCCTCAATTATTATGCAGCTTTTGACAGTTGCTATTCCCGCTCTGGAGCGTATGTCCAAAGAAGGGGAAGAAGGCAGGAAGAAGATTCAAAAGATTACCCGTTTTGTCACTGTAGGTCTGGGCTTGGTGATGGCAACTGCCTACTGGGCAGCTACAAGGGATGCCAAGGTATCGGAAATGCCGGGCTGGTTGAATGCGCTTGTTGTTATCGGAACTTTCACTGCCGGAACCGCTTTTGTAATGTGGCTGGGTGAGCTGATCAATGAGAAAGGCCTTGGCAATGGTATCTCAATGATTATTTTCACAGGCATAATTGCCAATTTACCACAAATGATTTTCAATCTCTTTGCCTGGTTCCAAAATTGGAAATTAACCAATAATCTGGCGTTGGCACTAGTTGGTGTTGCCTTTGTTATCTTCATCTTTCTGGTGGTAATCACTCTAGTCGTCTTTGTACAGATTGCCGAACGCCGAATTCCCATTCAATACGCCAAGAAAGTAGTCGGTCGCAAGATTTATGGCGGACAAAGCACCTATCTCCCGATTAAAGTCAATCAGGGAGGCGTACTGCCGGTGATCTTTGCAGTGTCAATCCTAATGCTGCCCTCAACCATAGTGTCACTATTTGGTTGGTCCGGGTCGGTAGCTAATTGGTTTTTGCGCTTTGATTCCAATCCGCTTTACTATGTTCTATATGCAGTTCTGATTTTCGGCTTTACATTCTTCTATGCAATGATTTCTTTCAATCCGGTTGATATTGCTAATAATTTGCAAAAGAACGGCGGCTATATCCCCGGTATTCGCCCGGGCAGACCTACATCTGAATTTATCCAGAAAACAGCCAGACGCCTCAATTGGTTCGATGCTTTGTTCCTGGTAGTAATTGTTTTGTTGCCCAGTCTGCTGGGGGCTGTGTCAGGAGCGCAGGGTATCTGGTTCGGCGGTACTTCTGTCCTGATTTTAGTTGGTGTGGCTATGGATCTGGTCAATCAACTGGAAGCTCAGTTAATGATGCGTCATTATAAGGGCTTCTTGGATTAAGATGGTGATGAAGATGAAAATAGTACTATTGGGTGCTCCGGGAACCGGCAAAGGCACGATGGCATTTAGCATGTCTCGTGCTCTGTCCTTGCCGCATATTTCGACCGGAGATTTATTTCGATCTCATATTGCAGAGGAGACTGATCTAGGTCAGAAGGCAAAACAATATTTGGCCTCCGGCAGGCTGGTGCCGGATGAAATTACGATAGGAATGGTCAAAGAGCGTCTTGCAGAGGCTGATTGCCGTGCAGGTTTCCTGCTTGATGGTTTTCCGCGAACTGTACCTCAGGCAGTTGCCCTAAATGAAGTATTGAAGCTTGAAGGCGAAGAACTGGATCTGGTGCTTAATCTGCAGGTGCCTGAAGAGCTTATTTTCAGGAGGATTACTAATCGCTTGGTTTGTAGTGCATGTGGCAAACCTTATAATAAATTGGATTTTCCCCCGACAGAAGATGGGGTCTGCGATATTTGCGGCGGTCCGGTCATTCAACGCCAGGATGATACAGCAGAGACTTTACGAACCAGATTGGATACATATTATGAATTGACTGACCCTCTGGTTGCATATTATCAGGAGCAAGGTATCTTATTAAACCATGATAATAGCAGCAAACACACACCTGATCAGGTTGAAAGCTTAATCACTAAGGTTAAAGAGCAGATTAATCTGAAAAGAAGGTCATCTGCCGCTGCAATTAGCCGGGAATAGGTCCAGGCACTGCTATGATCACTATCAAATCAGCAGAAGAAATCCAGATAATGCGCGAGGCAGGCAAAATAGTGGCGGCAGTCTTTGCTGCGATAGAGCCTCTATTGCAACCCGGTATTTCTACAGCCAGAATTGATGAGGTAGCAGAAGAAGTGATCAGAGATCATGGTGCTATCCCATCCTTCAGAGGTGTGCCTGGAGTATTTCCCTATCCGGCGGCAACCTGTATATCTATAGATGAGGAAGTTGTCCATGGCATCCCCAGAGCAGATCGCATCCTGCAGGAGGGAGATATAGTTTCGGTAGACGTTGGTGCTAAAGTTCATGGCATGCATGGTGATGCTGCACGAACTTGGCCCATAGGAGAGGTTTCTTCTGAATTACTGATGTTAATTCAAACTGCTGAAGACTGTTTCTGGGCCGGACTGGAACAGGCCAGGCCGGGCAACAGAATAGGAGATATTTCGGCAGCAGTCCAAGCTTGCGCTGAAAGCAGAGGATATGGGGTTATCCGCGATTTGTGCGGTCATGGCATTGGCTATAATCTGCATGAAGAGCCTAATTTGCCTAACTATGGTAAAGCCGGCTACGGGGCAAGGCTGCGCTCAGGAATGACATTGGCTTTGGAACCGATGATAACCCTGGGTGGATACCAGATCAGACAGAAGAATGATGGCTGGACGATTGTAACAGCTGATGGCAAAGCTGCAGCTCATTATGAGAATAGTTTTGCAATTACTGACGATGTTCCTCTGCTGCTGACGGTATCGGATGGTGAATTATCTGTATAAGCAGATTTTATCCGCCGGTATTTCGGAAGGTATGGGGGTTCTGTCAATTAAGGGCCGCGATGCCGGCAGAGTGTTCTTGGTTTTGCGTGTTGCCGGCAGGCGACTTGAATTGGCAGATGGCAGAAACAGGTCTCTGTCCAGACCCAAAATTAAGCATCAGAAGCATGTCAAGCCGCTTGGTCATATTTTGACTGCATCTGAAGTGGCAAATTTGCTTAATTCCGATTTAGTCGAGCGAGAGAAGAATATTGCACTCAGAAAACAGATTGAAGCTTTTCTGGATAAGATAAAAATTTATGGATAGGAGATGACGGATGCCAAAGGAAGAAGCGATTGAGGTGAAAGGGGTAGTTATTGATACTATGCCCAATGCTGTTTTCCGTGTCAGACTGGAAAACGGCCATGAGGTCATTGCTCATATTAGCGGTAAATTGCGTCAGCATTATATCAAGATACTGACGGGTGACACTGTTACTGTTGAGCTATCACCCTATGATCTAAGCAGGGGACGTATCACCTGGCGCACAAAATAGCCGGGCACTCTGTTCCGACTGATTCCGGCTGATCTGGGCGCTAAACCTTGCAAGAGGCGCTCTTTCTGGTTATAATTATTAATTGCGTCTGAAACTGACTATAGTGTAGAAAAGGATGGATAGTAGTTTATGAAAGTGAGACCATCGGTTAAACCAATATGTGAGAAATGTCGCGTCATTAAGCGCCGCGGCCGGGTGATGGTAATTTGCCAGGATCCCAAGCATAAACAAAGACAAGGTTAAGTTCGCTCTAGTCTTGATCTGTCGCTTATAACACGACAACGGGATGCGGCTGCATCAATCAACTGCAATGATTGTTGTTTCCTTCATTCGTGTTTATATATAGTTTGAAAGGCATTATGGAGGTAAGTTAATGGCACGTATTGCCGGGGTAGATCTCCCCAAGGAAAAGCGAGTTGAAATAGGGCTCACTTATATTTTCGGCATTGGCCGCACCAGAT
>JGI24709J26583_10003270_pt1 | contig 12860 bp, 5 predicted proteins | sample BioPla2DNA1_FD_26583 | JGI IMG/M metagenome (IMG submission 26583) | reverse complement strand
GCGTTAATCCTTAATAAGAATGATATCTCACAACGTAATCATAACACTTTTTGTAGTTACAATTATAAATTTTCCAATAAAATGCTCAAATTCATCGACTATCTCTATTTTTTCACCTTAATATTTGACATATTACTACATTAAAACAACCGATAGTCGATATTAGATTAAATATTTCATACTCAAACACTAAGAAATATAACACATAAAAAGAAAAAACCTAATTTAAAACAATTTACTTTAATAGATATTGCTATTGTTTTATTGTCTAAGTCAATCTAAAAATTGTGTTCACTATCATTTTCATCTTAATTTAACAATAATTTTTAATAGTTTACAGTTCAATATTCCTATCATTTGTACATTGTTTTTCCATAACAAAAACTTCCTTAAAATTTTATAAGTAATATTTTTTTATTATGTAATTTAATTTAAACTGTTTTTATTTTCATATCATTTCCTTAATAAATGATGAATTCGTTTTTTGATTTTTATATTAAAACTATTAAATAAATCCAACTACTCCTCTAAATCTTCTTCTAAATTTTTCATCATTGTCTCTCTATTTGAGAAATCTGTATCATATCTAGGAAGACAGAAACAACAACCATTTATTCTTTCATCATAATTAACTAATTCTATAAATCGTTTTATACCTTCAAAATAATAAGAATTTCTAGCATACATAAAACTTGTCCATATACATTCATATTTATGAACTTCAAGTGTTTCATCATTTAACATATACCTATGTGGTTTAAAGCGACATAAGTATTTTAAAGTTACATTAGATTTATCATTACTCATATCAGTAATACGGAAAACAACGTAATCTGAAGGACTATAATATTGTGCCTTAACTACATAAGTATGGTTAATAATTGCTTTTACACCGTTTTCTACATATCCAGATTCTGGAATATCAACTATTGATAATTCTTTTTCCCCGATATCCCCCAAATCTATAATTCCCCCTCGAAGAGAACGATATGTCAAAAATTTTCCACCGAAATAAATTATGTCTTCATCATGATATAATTCACCATCACTAACAACTTGAGCTATTTTATTTCTACCAAAATTAAAACTCTCGTTATTATTCAATACAACTTGTAAAAGATTATGATTATGAAAAGCCTTTTGAATTTCATAAAAGAAACGAACTCTTACACGTGACTGAGTATTAATATCTACTGTTTTATAAAGAGCGCTAAGAAAATTACTTTCATGAGGATCAGAAAAATAATACTTTCTTGGAGAAGTTGAAAGAACTTTTAATGCATTAAATATAATTTCATCCGCAATATTTCCTCCATTAGGAACAATCCCAACAAATTGCTCTCTAAAACGCCATGCNGCNCCAGCAATAATTTGACCTCCATAATGTCCTTGAAGGTTGTAATTTTTTCTTCCTGGATATTGAATATCATTTTTTAAATTTCTTTTTTCNTTTTTACACGTCTCNACATAAGGACTATTTAAGCAAGCGCAAGAAAAATAATCCGCAAATCCCTCATCCATTGCATAAGCTTCACTTTTNAAATTATAACTATTTTCTATATANCCATTAAATTCAGATTCGATAATATTATGAGTACATTCATGATAGATTATGCCAGCAGTACGTGCAATTTCATCAGAACCAAAGATCATAGGAAAACCACTAAAAGAATTATCAAAATTTAAATTTACTCTTGCTGAGAAACAGGTTTGACCTTTTATTCCTCTCCATTTATAACCAAACACATTTTTCCACCAATCATAGTATTTATTAATATGGTAGAAAACATTGATATGATCTCTATCATCAGCCGACCATGTATGATTAATACCTAAAAGTGATTTATTTTTCTCTATTTCCCAAGTATGTTTATATTCACTTCTATCATGATTAACTACAGATGCATGAGGGCCAGAAAGAGAAATAGTAATAAATCCTTTAGGAAAAATTAACCACCAATTTGGATGATAAATACTAAAATTTCCATTGGCATCAGTTACACCTTCTGCCCCACTAGTATAAGAAGGTTTAATATCTACATTAGAATATTTTAAAGGAACTACCTTAACTTCATCAGTTGAAAATCTAGGATAAATTTCTCCCTTAACTGTTCCTGAATAATAAGTCTGTCTTCTTAAAAATGAATATGATAGTATTCTTTTATCTATTGCATCAACAATAAAATATTTATCTAGATAAGGATCAATATTTTCATCCGCCAATAAAAATCTCCAAGCAAGACGATAATCTATAGAGTCTTCTTTTTTTTCAGGATAAATAATAAGTTGATTTTCATTAAGCTGAAGTTTATCTGCATCTTCTTTCTTATAAGTATTTTTTGCAACTTCAACTGCCTCATCTATTGTTATTTTTGGATCTGTAGAAACTGAAATATTAGGTCGATAATTTGATTCAAAAGATTGTACTTCGCCATCATCTAAAGCTTCTAAGCCTACTGAAGAATTGTATACAGGTATTCCGTTATAATACTGTTCGTATTTTACAAACCATTTGTTACTAATGTTTCTTGAAGATACCATCTTTAAATCTTTAGAATCTACTTTTAAAAATGTCTTGTTTTCCTTCATAAAACTCTTAAAAGTTGTATCTATATCCTCTTTCTTTAAAGGTATTTCTCCTTTCTTTAATTTTCGAGGATAAAGATTTATATCTTCTACTTTTTTGGGAATACTAGTGAATTTGCTCATTAATATTTGTGATGTTTCAAATTTTTTAGTTGATTTTTTTCTATCTTGTTTGTTTTCATCAAAATTATCCATAGTAAAGCTCCTTTCTACAAAAAGCGGAGAAAAANTTTCCCCGCTATGTTTTTTATAGTTAATAAAAATCTAATAAACATATAATTTTTAGATTTTATTACTCAAAGATTCTTTAATNTCACATAAAGAGTATATCTTAAACTGAAAAAACTTTACTTGTTTTTAATAGAGTAGTAGATAATTTTGTATTAATTGTATTTATAGAAGATTGAATAAATAACAGATGTAAACTATCTTGTATTATCATTTAGTTATTTATATCTAAAGAGTATTAATTTAATTAAATTATATCAAATTCATAAGAAAAAATATGTACATTATTACAATTTTCTACCTACTACTTTTAAAATTATAAACAGGTTTAATTTGTTTTATCACATCAACAGTTCCTTCAATATTATTTAATATTGATTCTAATGGTTTATATGCAAAACAAGATTCATCTATTGTCCTTCTATTAACTGAAGTAGAATAAATACCTTCCATAGAATCTATATAATCATCTAAAGATATTTCTTGTTTAGCTTTAGTTCTTGATAATAATCTTCCAGCACCATGAGGAGCTGAATAATTATAATCCTCATTAGATTTACCAACACATATTAAACATCCATCTTTCATATTAATAGGAATCAATAATCTTTCATTTTTATAAGATGCTACTGCTCCTTTTCTAAGAATCATATCATCATGATCTATATAATTATGAATTGTTTCAAAATAATCTAAATTATCTAATTCCATACCCAAAAACTCTACAATAGTTTCCGCTATTCTCATTCTATTTTCACTTGCATATCTTTGAACTATTTCAATATCATGCATATAATCATCAAAATCATCACCTTCTAGATAACACAAATCTCTAGGTATATTTAAATCAACTTTTTTATTTTTTATATCTTTAATTCTTTTTTTAATTTCTTTTTTCTTATCAGTGTTACTAAATTCCATTATTACTCTATTAATTTCTTCACTTTTATTAAACAAAATATTTTCATGATATTTAATAGCTAAATTTTGATAATAATCCGCAACTTGTTTTCCTAAATTTCTTGAACCAGAATGAATTATTAAATAATGATTTCCTTCATCATCTTTATCAATCTCAATAAAATGATTTCCACCACCCAAAGTACCAACAGACCTAAAAAATACATCCTTATTTTTTAAATGATTCATACATCTTATCTTATTAATATTTGTTTTAAATTTTAATCTGTTTTTAAATATATCTCTACCAGCAGGAACATTTCTATAAATATAAGCATCTAAAGACTTATAATCAATTTTAGACTTACCTAAATCAACACATAACATTCCACAACCAATATCAACACCAACTAAATTAGGAACTATCTTATCAGTAATAGTCATTGTAGTACCAATAACACAACCCTTACCCGCATGAGCATCAGGCATGATTCTTATAATACTACCTTTTACAAACTCTTGATTAGCAAGCTCTTCAAGTTGTACTAATGCACTATCATCAATAATATCCGCAAATACTTTTATATCCGCATACTTTCCTTTTATTATCATTAAATAATTTACTCCTTTCTTAAAAAGAATAATCAACATTTTATTTAATCGTTCATATATTACTATACCTGTATTATTCATTCCTTTCAAACATTCGATTATAATCGAACATTTTTAATAATTCTATAAAGATTCATCTATAATCGAATGTTTATAGACAAATTAATTATTATTTTATATAAAAAATGCAGTAATTTTTATACCGCATTTTTCAAATAAAATTAAACGATTTTTCTAATTAACGCGAATAAGTAATTCCGCCATCAATATTAATTGTTTGACCTGTAATATATGATGCTCTATCACTAACTAAAAATGTAATTAGATAAGCAACCTCTTTTGGTCCTCTAAGTCCACCCTTTAAAGGAATCGAATTATCTATCCAAGCTATTGTTTGTTCACGTTCTTCTGGTGTCATATTTTCTAGCCACTCTTCTACTAGTTCTGTTTTAACAGATGGATTAATAACATTAGAACGTATATTATATTTACCCCAAGCAGATGCAAGCATGCGTGTATAAGACATTACAGCACCTTTTGCGGAAGTATATCCAGGCATATCTTCTTTTCCATCAATTCCAGCCACAGATGTAAAGTTAACAACTACTCCTCCATTGTCTTTTAGATAAGGGAATGCCGCCGCAGAAACAAATGCTGTTCCACCTAAAGACACATATATTGGTGTATAAAGTGCTTCTGGTGTAACTTCTTCTGGAAGACCAGTAAACTCTATTGCGGCACTATTAACAACTGCATCTAAACCACCCAAAAATTCAACAGCTTCATCAACAGCTTTTTTAACTTCTTCCTGATTAGTAACATCACATTGAATGTGCTTAAATGATCCATTGCCAAGTTCTTTTGCTTTTGAAATTATTTCCATTGCTTCTTTTGAATCAGCTTTTTTTCTTGAAAATGAAACAACTGATGCACCTTCTTTTGCCATATCAAATAAAGTTTCTTTACCAATGCCTGTTAAACCTCCAGTAACAATCACTTTCTTTCCTTGTACCAACATTTTTTTACCTCCTTTCTTTTTTAATCAAAATACAAGTAATATATTTGCTACATAAAGTTAAAAAATTATATTATTATTTATGTTCTATTATTAATTTCATCGTATATTATAAAATTATTTTTATCAACTTATATGAATTAAAAAAATGATACTTATTATTTAATTTTCATTATCATTAAATTATCCATTTTCTCTCCACATAAAAAGGTGCAGTAATTAAGTACTACACCTATTTTACATTTATTTTGTTTCAACTCTTAATATATCTTCAGGAAGAGTAGTCTCTTCTTTTTTCATACGCTCTCTTCTTTCCTCTTTTAACTCTTCAGCTCTTTTGTTAATAAGTTTAATAGATTCTCTACTAGGATCATCATAACCAGTACCTGCAGGAATTAGTTTACCAATAATAACATTTTCCTTTAAGCCAGTTAAATAATCTGTCTTACCTTTAACAGCTGCTTCAGTTAAAACTCTAGTAGTTTCTTGGAAAGATGCCGCAGACAAGAATGAATCAGTCTCTACAGAAGCCTTAGAAATACCAAGTAATGTAGGTCCAAATTTTGCAGGACGCTTACCTTCATCCATTGTATCCATGTTGATATCTGTCATTCTATTAATACTTAATGTTTGACCAACACTTAAACCAGTATCTCCACCATCAGTAATAATAACTTTCTTCAACATTTGCTTAATTACAACTTCAATATGCTTATCAGAAATATCAATACCCTGAGCCGCATAAACTTTCTTAACTTCTTTTAAGATATATCTTTGAACTTCTTCAACACCAGCAACAGCCAATAACTCTTTAGGAGCTATTTGTCCTTCAGTAAGTTTTTCACCAGCTTTTACACGTGAACCAACTTTAATCCAAGGACGAACTATCTGAGTCAAGTTACACTTATGTTCAATTGACTCTTTTTCACTAGTAACCACAATTCTAGTACCCATACCAGTTTCAAGTTCACTAATTTCAGTAATTTCTCCATCAATCTTTGCGATAACCGCAACATGTTTAGGAGTTCTTGCTTCAAACAATTCCTCAACACGAGGTAAACCTTGAGTAATGTCACCCTCATGACCAGTAGCTACACCACCAGTATGGAAAGTTCTCATCGTTAACTGAGTACCAGGTTCCCCAATAGATTGAGCAGCCATAATACCAACAGCCTCACCAGTTTCAACAATCTTACCTGTAGCCATGTTTCTACCATAACACATCTTACAAACACCATTTTGACTATCACAAGTAAATACATTTCTAATGTAAGCTTGTCTAATACCAGCATCTACAATCTTTTGAGTTAAATATTCATCGATAAATTCATTTTCTTTAACAATAACTTCACCTGTAACAGGATTAACTATGTCATTAAATGCATATCTACCAATAACTCTTTCTTCAAATCTTTCAATAATACTATTATTCTTATTGTCGATAATATCTCCAATTAAGAATCCTCTATCTGTTCCACAATCTTCTTCATTAACTATTACATCTTGAGCAACGTCAACTAAACGTCTAGTTAAATATCCAGATTCCGCAGTCTTTAAAGCAGTATCTGTAAGTCCCTTACGAACACCGTGAGTAGAAATAAAGAACTCAGAAACAGTCATTCCTTCACGGAAACAAGAATAAATAGGAACTTCTATTACAGAAGGTTGATAACCCTTCTTAGACTTAGATTGAGTAGGACGAGCCATAAGTCCACGCATACCAGCTAACTGAGTAAAGTGAGACTCATTACCTCTAGCACCAGAAACAGCCATCATATTGATAGGGTTCATACGAGGAAGTGATTTCATAAGTGATTGACCAACATCTTTCTTAACTCCATCCCACAAAGTAGTAAAATGTCTTTCCCACTCTCTAGGAGTTAATAACCCTCTATTCAATAAACTTCTTAATTCATCAGATTTTAATTTACCTTCATCAATAAATTGTTGTTTATTAGGTGCAACGTTAATATCAGAAAGTGCAATAGTCATACCAGCAACTGTAGAATATTCAAATCCTAAGTCCTTAATCTTATCTAAGATACCACTAGTACCTTCATTCTTATATCTTTTAAATACTTCCGCAATAACTGCACTTAAATCCTTCTTCTTAAAATCAGGATTAATTGGTCTTTTTGCGATTTCTTCTTTAACATTACATCCAACAGGTAAGAAATCACTATCAGGAGTCCACTTTAAAGTTTCAGTACTAACAGTATTTAAATAAGGGAAATCACTAGGAAACATTTCATTAAATATAATCTTACCAACAGTAGTAACTAGATAAGAATTATTTTGTTCTTCAGTGAAACATGTCTTATTTAAAGATTTAGCAGCTAAAGCAATTCTTGTATGTAAATGAACAAGCTTGTTTTCATAAGCCATAAGCACTTCATTAGTACTCTTAAATACATGGCCTTCTCTTTCACCAAAGCCTCTCCAAACATCCGCCACATCCTTATCACCTAAAGCCTCAATAACATCAGCCTTATCAAAGAACTCTTGTGCAGTAGCTTCCATATTCAAATAGAAATTACCTAATACCATATCCTGACCAGGAGTAACAATAGGCTTTCCATCCTTAGGACCTAATATATTATTAGAACCTAACATTAATATTTCAGCTTCAGCTCTAGATTCTTCACGTAAAGGTAAGTGAACAGCCATTTGATCCCCATCAAAGTCTGCGTTAAATGCAGTACATACTAATGGGTGTAATCTAATTGCTCTACCTTCAACAAGCTTAGGATAAAACGCTTGAATACCTAATCTGTGTAAAGTAGGTGCTCTATTTAAGAATACTGGGTGATTCTTAATAACCTCTTCAACACAGTCCCATGCTCTAGGATCTTGTCTATCAATTAACTTTTCTGCAGTCTTAGGATTAGACGCAATCTCTTGAGCAACAATTTCATTAATTACAAAAGGTTTATAAAGTTGTATTGCCATTTCCCTAGGGATACCACATTCATACATCTTTAAATCAGGACCAACCGCAATAACACTTCTACCTGAAAAGTCTACACGCTTTCCAAGTAAGTTTTGTCTAAATCGACCCTGTTTACCTTTTAAGCTATGTGATAAAGACTTTAATGCTCTACCACCAGCACCTGTAACAGGCTTACTTCTTCTACCATTGTCAATTAAAGCATCAACGCTTCTTGAAGCATACGCTTTTCGTTTTGAACAATGATTGCAGGAGTACCAAGCTCTAATAATTTCTTCAATCTATTATTACGAGTAATAACTCTTCTATATAAATCGTTTAAATCACTAGTCGCAAATCTTCCACCATCAAGTTGTAACATAGGTCTTAAATCAGGTGGTATTACAGGAAGATTAGTAATAATCATCCATTCAGGTTGATTTTCACTATCCACAAATGCATTAACTGTTTCTAAACGTCTAATTAATCTTCTACGCTTATCACCAGTAGCACTTTCAAGTTCTTCAACTATTAAATCACGTTCAGCCTTAGCATCAACTTGTTCTAATAGTGTCTTAACTGCTTCAGCACCTGTTTGAGCCTTAAAGCTACCAGGTCCATAAATTGCAGTATTTTCTCTATACTCTCTTTCAGAAAGGATTTGTTTATATTCTAATCTAGTATCACCCTTATCAGTAACAACCCAAGACACAAAGTAAACTACTTCCTCAAGTTGTTTAGGAGTGATATTCAATAATAAACTCATCCTAGAAGGAATACCTCTTAAATACCAAATGTGAGCTACAGGAGCCGCAAGTTCAATATGACCCATTCTTTCACGACGAACACTAGCCTTTGTAACTTCAACGCCACACCTGTCACAAATAATTCCGCCATATCTAACTTTTTTATACTTTCCACAATAACATTCCCAATCCTTAGAAGGACCGAATATTCTTTCACAGAATAAACCATCACGTTCAGGTTTTTGAGAACGATAATTTATTGTTTCGGGCTTTTTAACCTCACCATGAGACCATTCTTTGATACGATCAGGTGAAGCTAAACCAACCTGCATTGCCGCAAATTTATTTATATTCATTTAGTTGCCCTCCTTAATCCATATCATCATCAAATCCAACTTCCGCTGGTTCTGGTACTTCATCAATTACTTCTAATCCATCAAGATCTTCTTCCACAATTTCTTTAGTATTATCACTTTCATCATACAAATCTTCTTGTCCAGCCTTCTTCATGTCAAGTTCATTTCCGTTTTCATCAAGAATCTTAACATTTATCGCAAGAGCCTGTAATTCATGTTGTAATACTTTATAAGCTTCAGGAATTCCTGGTTCAGGAATATCCTTACCCTTAATAATTGCTTCATAAGTCTTAGTTCTACCATGTATATCATCTGACTTAATAGTCAAGATTTCTTGTAATGTATGAGCAGCTCCATAAGCTTCTAATGCCCAAACTTCCATCTCACCAAATCTTTGACCACCATTTTGAGCCTTACCACCAAGTGGTTGTTGAGTAACTAAACTATAAGGTCCAGTAGCTCTAGCATGTAGCTTATCATCAACCATGTGAGCAAGCTTAATCATATACATAACACCAACAGAGATTCTTTCATCATAATCTTCGCCAGTTCTACCATCCTTTAAAACAATCTTTCCATCAGGACTAACATTAGCCTCATTCATAATTTCAGCTAACTCTTCATTAGTAATACCATCAAATACTGGAGTCGCAAATTTAACTCCTAGTTTTTTAGCGGCCATTCCTAAATGAATCTCTAATACTTGTCCAATGTTCATACGAGAAGGAACACCAAATGGATTTAACATAATATCTACAGGTGTACCATCTGGCATATATGGCATATCTTCAACAGGTAATATCTTAGAGATAACCCCCTTATTACCATGTCTACCAGCCATCTTATCACCTTCAGAAATCTTACGTTTTTGAACAACATAAACTTTTACAACCTGATTAACTCCAGGAGGTAATTCATGTCCTTCTGAACGCTTGAATACTCTAACACTTTGAACAATACCAGCACCACCATGAGGTACTTTTAATGAGTTATCTCTAACTTCTCTAGACTTCTCACCAAATATTGCAAGTAGTAGTTTTTCCTCAGGAGAAACTTCTGATTGACCCTTAGGAGTAACCTTACCAACTAAGATATCTCCTTCTTTAACTTCAGCCCCAACCATTACAATTCCTCTCATATCTAAATTACGACAAGCATTTTCAGATACGTTAGGAATATCTCTTGTAATTTCTTCAGGTCCAAGTTTTGTCTCACGACATTCAATATCATAAGCTTCTATATGAATTGATGTATAAACATCATCTTTAACCATTCTTTCAGACATGATTATCGCATCTTCATAGTTATAACCATGCCATGTCATAAACGCTACAGTAACGTTTTGACCTAATGCTAGTTCACCATTTTGCATTGAAGGTCCATCAGCCAACATATCGCCAACTTTAACTTTTTCACCTTTTACAACAACTGGTTGTTGATTTAAACATGTACCAGCATTAGATTTTCTAAACTTAACTAATTTATAAGTTTTTTCCTCTTTTTCCTCTTGTACTACTATTTTATTAGCATCAACATAAGTAACTACACCATCACCAGTAGCAACACAACCACTACCAGAGTCTTTTGCAATTCTATGTTCAATACCAGTACCAACATATGGAGACTGAGGTTTAATTAATGGTACAGCTTGACGTTGCATGTTTGCACCCATTAAAGCACGAGTACAGTCATCATTTTCCAAGAACGGAATACAAGCAGTAGCCACTGAAACAATTTGTTTTGGAGAAACGTCAGCTAAATCAACTTCTTCTTTATTAGCCATTACTGTATCTCCAGCAATTCTAGCAACAACTCTATCATTAATAACTTTTCCATCAATGATTTCGTTTGCTTGAGCTATTACATAATCAGCCTCATCATCCGCAGATAAATAAACAACTTCATCTGTAACATGCCCATTTTCATCCACAACTCTATAAGGAGTTTGGATAAATCCATATTCATTTATTTTCGCATAAGTAGTTAGGTTAGAAATAAGTCCAATGTTTGGTCCTTCCGGAGTTTCAATAGGACAAATTCTTCCATAGTGAGAGTTATGAACGTCACGAACTTCAAAGCCCGCTCTTTCACGAGTAAGCCCACCAGGACCTAAAGCACTAATACGTCTTTTGTTTGTAAGTTCAGCTAATGGATTTTGTTGATCCATAAACTGAGATAATTGAGAACTAGAGAAAAACTCTTTTAAAGCTGCTGTTAAAGGTCTAATGTTAGTTAATTGTTTAGGACTAAGTGTACTAATATCCGCAATAGACATTCTTTCCTTAACAACTCTTTCCATCCTACTCAAACCAATTCTAAATTGATTTTGAATAAGTTCTCCAACAGTTCTAATTCTACGATTACCAAGCATATCAATATCATCTGCTTCTCCAACACCATCAAGCATATTTAATTGATAGCTATATAAAGCATACATATCTGAAGTAGTAATAGTTTTCTTATAATCAAATGGATCAACTCCTACTACTTTAATTGAATGATTTAAATCATCATCACTTGCAACATATGCAATTTGTACAGCAGCACCAACTAAATAAATAATAGCTTTTTCATTAGTTGCTAGAGATGTAATTATCTCTTGATTTGCCTTAGTCATTGGTAATACATCCATATCAGGAATATATCTATCAACAATTAATTCACCATCATTTAAGATATCTTCTCCCTTAAGATTTGTAACTCTACCAATTGTATATAATCTTGAACCATAATCTAATACAGCATTAACATTATTGTTATTAACTTCAACAGCTTTTCCAATAATACCTGCATAAACTCTTATAGTATCAAATTCTTTAGAAATTTCTTTTACATCTGATTCAGTTAATACTGTTCCCTTTTTCAAATGTAACTTTTTTACCATCTAAATTAGTCGCAAGAATTCTTCCAACTAATTGATAAGTTGTAGGAACTTCTACTATATCAGGATGAGAAAATTCATGAGTAAATGGATAAGCCTCCATATTAATACCCTTTTTGAATTCTTCTCTTAGAACATTTCTTTCTTTTTTATTAATCTTTTTACCTTTTTTATAAACAACTTTACCATCAACTGAAATAACATCTTCTTTTAATGTATTTCCTTCAATACGATTAATAACACCTAATTTTTTCTTTAATTTGTATCTACCAGCTTTTGTTAGATCATAACGTCTATGGTCATAAAACTTAGTATTCATTAAGTTGATAGAACCTTCTAATGTAGGAACTTCATCAGCTCTTTGATTTTCATAAACACCAATTAAAGCTTCATTTCTAGTTTTAACCTTATCTGCGGCTAAAGTGTTTTTAACTTCTTCATAATTACCAAACACTGCAGTATAAAGTAACATGTAAAGATTCAAAAACTCTCTTTGTTCTCCTTCTACTACAGCATCTTCAAATACTTCAAAATTTAAAGCCTTCAAAAATTTCTTGATATTAGTTACATCAAATCCATCTTCACCATTTTCAAGATTCAATGACATACC
>JGI24709J26583_10003263_pt1 | contig 12872 bp, 8 predicted proteins | sample BioPla2DNA1_FD_26583 | JGI IMG/M metagenome (IMG submission 26583) | reverse complement strand
TTTATCTGGAGATTGTTTCCATTTACACGGATGATTATTCAGCCTCGCCAACTATTCTCAACCTTTTCCGCTATTTTTTCAAACTATTCGCGAAATATCAAAACTCATGCGCATCTTTTAACACCATATCCTTGACCTTCATCAACCTTGTCAGGTTGGAGCGCTCATTTTCATCCAGCTTCATGACGATGTATTTAATCGTTTCCTGAAGATTAGGAATCAAAACATATTCCAGTGCATTGACGCGACGACGGGTTTTTTCAATTTCATCCGCCAGAAGCTGCGCTGACTTCTCCATTTCGGCAAGCTTCAGAAGCTCGGGAGCAAGGTCGGATAATGTTGCAATAGCCTCATCCAGCTCACCGGTGGTATTGGCAAAGCCATATGGATAAATATCGCCCTCCGCGTTACTTTCAGTGGTAAACTCCAGAACAGGTACATCTACACTCATGATGGCTCGAGAGGCTCACCTTGATGTCTGGTCTATGTTTTTCGTTTTGTCCGTTCGCGGGAATAGGTCAATAGTGGATTTAATGGGTGTTTTCTGTTCGCGGGAACAGTTCAACAGTTTTTATCCGTTCGCGGGAATAAGTCGAGATATGGTTTAAAATACCTCAAAGCTTGGATTCATAGGATCTTATTTTGTGCAAATGATTTTAACAAGTCAGCACTTGGATGATCTGCAAGAGAAACCAGTTTATTTGCTAAAACAATTGGCACAAGTGAGTTGTAATATAAATCACATTTTAATGCTGTAATATTGGACAGAATTACATGAATATTGATATAATTTTCCATTTGCGGTTCTGCCAGTGCTTGGGTATTGGGGATTGTTGCTACATACACATTGCTATGTTCAGATTTAAAAATAAGCTTATGGCCATAATAGGAAGAGCTTGCATATGGTTCGTTGTTTCTCGCTTGTCCAGGAATAATATATTTGTAAATATATCTGTTCCCAAGTAACAAGATTTGTTTCGGGATCATTTTTTTCGACACTTGCTCAGCATGCTCAACAAACGAACCACCCTTTTCAAGACCAACAATATATATGGTATGATATCTATTCAAATAAGTGATTAGCTTTCGCATAGGTTTGTGAATATTCGCAGTTTGACCAAAGAAGGCAAGTGGCCCGTCTTTTATAAATAAAGTCTCGGACAAAAGGCTTGGTTTTATAGAAAGCATTTGTTTTATTAGAAAAACAGCTATAATTTGCTCTACTGTGGTCGATAGGTAACCTAGGATTCCTCCGGCACCAAGCTCATTATCAATAGCTTCATGAAGACGAAATATGTCGGTGAGATATATCTTTCCACTGCAATGCGGACATGTGATAGTGTATGTAGATGAAAGGTCTTTTGCCCGAATATCAACCCCTTCGTTGCAAGAAGGACAAGTCGCTAAATGCCAAATAACATTTTGAGATGAAGAATTGTACTCTTCAAAAATGAGCCACTTCAANGCATCAATAAACCCATTACGTTCTGGTTGGGTACAGAAGAAGTCATAAATGGATTTTCTAACCGAACTAATAAGATCAGCTTCACCGTCAAGAGTAATACCCTTCGTTGGTACAACCAACTTAATCCGCTGAATGTTTTGAAGCTTTGAGAAATCGTCAGGGTCAATAAAGGGCTTGATTTTTAAATCAATTAAATCTTGATGTTTAAAAAATAGCGCGCCAAATTGGAAAAATGCAATGGTGGATGATGGGAATTCTTCCTTTACAAAAACGTTGGTATAGCCACCATCAATAGCTATAATATTTTTAATCGGATTATGAACAACCTCTTCAAGCATATGAATTTCTATGTCAGCATCATCGACATCATCCTGATAGGGAGGGACTTTACACTTTGAAAGAAAAGATTGCACCTCGGCGTCATTGATTATATTCGTATGTGCTGTTTTACTTGCTCTTTCAAATGGTTTGTTTGAATAGTCATTTCCATANCTCATATAATCAATCTCCTTGTGCAGTAAATCTGTCAACTTGTACGGGAACAATAAAAGCATTAGAGTATGTTTTCATACGAATAAATCCTTTATCACTCCCGGAACTGTATCGGATTAAACTATCACAAAAGTCCTCAAAATCGTAAAACTTTTTGATTTCCTTTAATTCATCATCATTGTTTAGATGAGCGATAAACCAGTTTTGAGTGTTCTTTAATATATTAGATGAAATGGAACTAACTTCTTGTGTAGCATAAATAAGTCCGATATTTAATTTTGCACCTTCTTTGGCTATACGATTATATACTCGGCTCAAATCCTTATCATCCTTTTGAGGAAACAAGTTATGTGCTTCTTCAAAGTAAAACTGAATAAAGTTATTCGGGCGATTGTTAACAAAATTATCCATAGAATTTCTAAAGACGCTTAAACAGATTTTTTCTGCAAATGTTTTTTGTANGTTAGGATCACCCTGAGATAAATCAATAATTACGATNTCTCCACGTCTAAGACAGTTGACGATATCAGTTTCAAAGGATGTATCAGATTGTATAGTATGATAATCTTTCAGTGGTACCAGCTTTCTAAAACCACTTAGACTAGCAACACCAGACAAATTACGCTTTCTAGTCAAGAACACCAAAAGAGCCTTCAAATCCTCATCTACCCAGTCATGGCCTTTTTGTGAGCGATAGTTTACAAAAAACGGATCATCTTGNTTATCCGCTACCCATGTCCAAAATGCAAGTGCATCATCGAGGCTTATTCCGCTAGAAGGATCAAGTGTCTTCCCTGACATTATTTTGCTATTAATATCTCTATGTCCAGAAAACTTAACTTTGTGATTTTTCGGAACTANAAAGCCTGCGGCCTTTAAACAGCATTGATAAACTGCTACCTTACGTGCCCACCTAGTATACGCTGAACCGAATTTATCTTCTGGNTCTTCAAAATCAACAGAAATAAAGCTCTTAATATAATCGCCGGTTTCGTCTGCAAGTAAACTGCTTATTAACTCATACCCAACAGCAATATCCTTAAAAAAGTTTACCTTTAACACCTTGAAACCAGGTTTATCAAGAACACTGTATCGTGTTGTAATACTTGAGTATTTTTCAAATATAGCGGTTCCTTCATCTTGTAAATTCGCATTTGCGTATTCACCATTCATGTCAAAGATAATCTGCCCGACTTTATATTTTGGAATTCCTTCATCATTAAATTGCTTGACATTATCAATAGGAGAGGTTGTTGATGCATTAGTACATATCTCTTTAGCTTTATTGCTTATTTCTGTTGTAGCTTCAATAATCTTCTTTACAGTATTTGATTTACCGGTTCTTGTCATTCCAAAAAGAGCTGTCCGCTTTCCAAGAAAGTCGCTGGGACTAACATAAACGGGGACATCTGTGTGTGCTTCTTGAAAACGACGGCTTGAACTGTACCTTATCTTACCGATTCGATAATCAGTTGTACTTCCAACAGATGTATTTCCATCTCTAAAATTAACTATTTGTTCCAGTATTTCTCCTACTGGTTTGTAAGCAACATAATTATGCGCGCTATAGTAATTTTCAACATCAGCTCCGAATTGAATTTTTCCATTGCTATCACGGAAAAANGTTCCCAAAATACGGCATTCAAGTCCTGAGAAGCTGAATGTGTATTTTGTAAAGTCATCAAGTTGACTTTTTTTGCCCGATGTCTTCAAGTTGTCCTTATAGTACTCTACCATAGAAGCAATAACATCGTTATCAGTTGGTAGTTTCGCTGGCTTAATTGCTCTTAGCAAAAGACATTCATCAACATCATCATTTTCGTTTTCATAGAAAGCAAGAATAAAGGTACCNTGAGGAATACCGCCTACCCTTTCTTTCCACGCGTCTGTTATCAGCAGATATGCTTTATCAAAATCGAGGTAAAATGGTCTTCCGACGAACAAATCGGGCTTTTTAGCTTCTTTAAAAATATCTACTATTGCCAGGTTTTGTACTTCTTGCATCAGTCCCATATTTATTATTCCTCCGTTTTTATTTTTGCTTTTAATGAAGGCTCCTCAAAACGAATCATAGACTGCTTTCCGTAATCTTCGTTAGCCTCAATGCTAATCCATTTGCGTTTTGCTCTTTCGGCACAAAATCCGGTTGTGTTGCTTCCTCCAAATGGGTCAAGAACAATATCGCCTTCATCTGTAAGAAATTCAATAAAAAAACTCGCTAATTCAAGAGGCATTCGTGCAGGATGCGGTGTTATTCCACGTTGCTTACATGTTTTTGTAAAAAAATCATTTGATTTGGTGTTTGAAATACTAAACATTGAATATGGAAGGCGTAATTCTTTATTTTCATCAATTTGTTCCAATTCTAGTACATTGTGCGATATACTTCCTTTGTTATCAGATAAAAATCCTTTTTCACTAATAACATGTTCAGACGGCCGCTTCCCAGAATTGAATTTTCCAGATTTCAAAAGCCGCTTCATGCTCTTGCTATACGGTCGTAAAACTCTGCGGTTATCTGCTTTGGGAAAATCAGAATTAGCCATCCACCAAATGTGAGTAAAGCTGTCAATTGCACGTATTCGATTAATCGTAACCCATTGAGCAGGTGATGGTAACCTTGCTGGATTATAGCAAACAAATTCTTGACATAATCTCAAGCCAGCTCGTTCGTTATTAACGAAACTTAAAAGAGAATTAATAGTAAGAAGTGACTGCACAGGCCGGTTCTTTTCCCATGCATTCCCCATTTCTATTACAATCGATCCATCTGGAGTCAGCACACTGGAGAATATTTCCGCGAGCCCGCTAAACCATTGCAAATAATCATCTCCAGTTAAATTTCCGTATTGCTTTTTATTGTTTAGAGGAAATGGGGGAGATGTTAAGATAAGCTGTACTTTACCTTTAAGGTTCAGACGGCTTATTATTTCTTCGCATTTTCCTATGTAATATTTTCCGTAATCAGTGCTATAAAGCTGATTATACATACGCATCCATCCTTTACTGTTATCGTTTTTCCGCAAATACCAGCAGATGATCTAAATACCTAAAACTCGCACATTGGTGCGAGTTTAGCATGTGTCAATCTAATAGCGAACCTTGCGGAGCAAGTGAGTTCGGCTTAAGAATATGTGATTTCATTATTTGGCTTCCAGCATACATCTTGTATTCGATGCCGCTATGAACTGCCATGATAGTTGCGGCTTCCGCTTTTGCTTTTACGACTGCATCGTCTATTTTATCGTCACCCTTTACCTCAATAAGCTGATATGAGCCGTCAGCCATCTCTGCAAAGAAGTCGGGGTAGTAGAGGCGGATGCGCCGTGACTCGGGATCATAATACTGAATCGACAGATCTCCCTGATTGCTAGTAAACATTCCCGTAAAATAGACTTTTTTGACCTTATCGCTTGTGACATACTGTAGGAAGCATTCCTTCTCCGGCATGGAATCGAATACATATGTATCTGCATGAAATGTCTTTGCAGATTCTGCGGGCTTGAGCTGCGGATCCCTATTAGTAATAACAAGATTAGGATTGCCTGAAAATTCGTAATAACCACCTTCTTTTGGCTCTTTCAAAAGGACAAGCTCACAATCTTCAGTTCTTACCTTACTGTTTACCTCAAAGAGGGTGTGAAATATCTGAGGAATGATTATATCATTGAGAACTTCGTTATATTTGTTGACCGTTTCGAGAATAATTTCCTCACCATCTATTGCTTCTCTGATGATTTGTGCTGCTAGGATACAAGAGATGTTCATGTAACGAGCAATCTCTCCAGCAAGGGAGAACGCACTGTAGCGCATGCGCTCTCTCAGGTCGTCGATGTTAGTTTCTTTGATCGTCATATCGTGAGAGATGCTGTCCTTCTCATACATTTTGGAGGCATATTTCGAGAAATCCGTATCTCGCAAAGCAAAATCTATTGGATCACTGTAACCCTTTTCGGTAAGGCTGTACTCACGCCATATACGCTTAAGCTTTATCGTCCTTGGCGGTGGCAAAACTCTGACCTTGTACCGTTGGCGCTCTTTCGTCGCAGGGTTGGACATATCGTTGATGTCCATATTAAAGTTCTTGTTCAATTCGTCGTTGAGAATGTCGTAGTTGTCCTTAGAGAGGAACACAGTAGCGGTCAACTGCTCAGACGTAATCTTGCGGAGGCAGCGCATTGTAGCTTGAAGGACAAAGATTTTCGACTGAGGACTACGGAACATCGCCACACCGAAGAGGGAGCGGCAGTTCCAGCCCTCGCGCCCTTTACCAACAAGGATAAGGATTTGCTTCTGACTGCCCTGTGTACCAGGCACATCAAGGTCATTGAAGTTTCGGATGTCCTCGCTCTTTGTTATTTTCTCATCGCCGACGTTAACCAGAATCTTTGATAATGGAACACCTAAGTCGGCAAGAATTCGCTCAACTATCGGGCGGACTTCCTCATCGGCCTCCTTAATCGTTGTTGCGAAAATAGCAAGTTTAGGCGGTAAGCCTTCAAAAGTACGACCGCCGTAGGTTTCCCAGAAAGTTTTTACTACAATGCGAAGGAACTCCTCGCTTTTTACATTCTCAAAAGCTTTCAGATCGGCGTCTTTAAGAAAGCCGTTCTGGATGGATTCCTTCAATCCATAAGCATAGACAACCTCTGGTAGAAGTTGCTTGTTTACATAGGGAGTGCCCGTATAGTTATAGCAAGCTACAATCGATGTGCTTTCGGCGAGCATATTAATAGTATCCCTCAGGCTTGTCTTCTTGCCACTCGATGCCCGAATATGCTTCTCTAGGTCAGCGCCGAAGAGATGATGTGCTTCATCGACATACACTCCAAGTTGATTCAATCGACAGAGTTTCTTGAATCGTTGATTCTCCATGAGAGAGGAATCATCCTGCACATCCTCGTCCTCGTCATCACCATAGACTGATGAGAGTAGTGAGCCAGACTTAAACAGCACATCGGCAGGCTTGTCTGCTTTACGTTTTTTCTTGACAATAATCTTCTGTGTATTCGAAATAATAATATTAAAGTCTGAGTCGTCGAGAGTGTGGAGAGTAGTCCCGCTTTCCTCAAGAAAATGGAATTTAATGTTCGCGTCTAGTACCTTGGCGTACTCCGGTGGCACAACTTTCGTTTTGTCGAATGTGATAATTTCACGAAGAGACTGGAGGACTGTCTTATCGGGAGCGAACACGAGCGCATTATGACAGAACCGCTTATCACGGGGATACTTATTTGCAAGGAGAAACTCATAGAAGATACACGTCGCCATTAAGATGGTTTTCCCGAGCCCCATCGTTAGGGCATAGATATAATTCGGGTAATCTTCCTTATACCTCTTCATCTGCTTGAAAAGGATTTCGGTCTGCTTAGCCACTGCTTCGGGCAGATATACGGACTTGCCGTCGGAGGTTTGTCCGAAGTCAAAGAGCGTCATTTGTCCATCCTTGCGGACTGCATAATATGACGCATCCGAAAAATGGGCACGCTTGTTGCGCCAGTCATCAAAAATTTCATATACTTGGGCATTACCCAAAAACTCTTTAATAAAGACATACATCTCCAAGGCTTCAAACTGCGGCCGGCGAAGGAAAGCTGTCGGGTTTTCTTCGCGGTCGTTGTAGGCTAGGAACTTCCGTGTTAAGTCGTTGTAGCGGGAACGTATCTTCCGGCGGTTTACCTGGTAGTAGCGATATAGCTGTTCATAAAACGCAAAATTGTCTGTCGTTTGGCTTGACATTATCGCACCTCCACTTCCAAGGACTCGGAGAGCAAGTCGGTAATCTTGACTTTAATTGTGCCTGCACCTTCGGGGATGTCGTAGATTCCCTTAACCATCTCTTTTTTACCTGGAACGTCCATCACGGACGGTTGCATGACAGCGCCGTCGTAGTTCCAGTCAATCATCACGGACTCGACGAGTTGACGCCAATCCTCCACGAATTCTTTCTGGAGCGAAAGCTTCTGCATAAGATTCAACGGATAGAAAGCGCGTATGACGAGCCGTCCACCCTCGATGGCGATGTCGGCTTCAGAGTCGCGCTTCAACTGCAGGTCTGCCTTGTCGCGTAAGATATCAACAATCTCGATGTCGAGCTTATATTCGGAGAGTTCCGCCTCGAGAGAAGCCTTGAGATCAGGCTCGTGNCCCATGCAGATAAGCGTAATCTTTTCGACGGGTTGTTTCGGGTTCTCNTCTTTGCGTTTCTCGTAGGTCTTGTACGGGAGGTTCGCTTTAAGTTCCTCCAAGTCGGCTTTTGTGGCAATTCGGTTGACGGGCATTATCTTTACCATCCGGCCGTCGAGTTCACCGTCCCAGATGTCGCTCTGGGGAAAGGGCTGAATCTCCAAAGCTTCAATGAGCAAGTCACGTGCCTCGACAGGGTTGCGGAAAAACTCATAGTTGTTGACGTTATAAACCTCGAAGCCCGTATAAGGTAATGCTTCTGTTAGAATCGTCAGTTTCAACCTCATTAACTCTGCTTTCGTCGTCCTCTGCACTGGCAGCAACAAGGTAGTTCTTACTGTCTTCAGCGACGCGTTCTACCTTCTGATAATCTCTGAATTGCACCGAGATTAATATCCGCACCGATAAATCGACGCCCCAGTTTCATAGCGACTGCCTGCGTGGTACCGCTACCCATGAAGCAATCAAACACGAGGTCGCCGGGGTTGGTAGAAGCGTTTATTATACGCTCCAACAAAGTCTGCGGCTTTTGTGTAGGATAGCCGACGTTCTCAGCTGCTGTGGGTTGCTGTTGAAAAGACATAACATTGTCCCAAACATCGGAATAGTTCTGAATCTCTTTTGTTTCGTTAAGCAAATCCTGAAGTTCAGGCATAGTGCGTACTTCTTCGACCATCTTGCGAAAGATATGGTATGAAGTAATATCATCCCAGACATCACCGTATGGTTTCCCCTTGTCTATTACATCTTTCAAATAACGTGTCATACCGTGAGCAACAAGATAGCGTTCTCCATTTTCGTCAACGCGGTTGAACATATCGATGTACTTTTGTTGATGGGGTTGACGTAGTTTATGAAATGTCGGAGTACTGGACTTTGAATAGTATAACACCGTGTCATGACCACGAATCCAGTTCTTAGCCTGAACTTTGAAGCCAGATAGCACGGTAATGTCCCAGATAATTTCGCGCCGGAAAGCATCCTGTCCAAAAACTTCGTCAAGAATCAGGCGGATATAGTGCGATCGTTTCTCATCCAAATGGACGTAGATGCTTCCCTTGTCTGAGAGAAGTTCCCTCATAAGGATAAGCCGCTCATACATAAATTGTAGATATTCATCGTTCGTCCAGATGTCACCATATTGCTTTTCCTCGAAGGACGACGAGTCGCTGGTAACGGTCTGCCCACGAAGGGTTATTTTTTTCTTATAGTCCGCTTTTGAATCGAAAGGTGGATCTATGTAGATTAGGTCTACCTGACCACGAAATTCCTTCAGAAGGTGGCTCATCACTTGGAGGTTATCACCCCAGTAAATACGGTTAATCCACCCGTCTCGCTCTTCTCCATAACGTTCACGTAACTGGGCGGGATAATACTGCGTGGAACGATAGGGGCGTTTACCGGTCCACCTAAGTTCAGGAAAGCCCTTAATCGTAGGGCGCTCTTTAAATTCAAAAGTAAGTTGTTCACTCATTATAATCATTCCTCCGGTTTACTCTATTTATCACAGTAGAAGCGAAAGTCACATTCGCTGCATGTCTTTGACGAGTCTGAGCGATGCGTGAAGTCTTTCCGCAGAATTTTATGTACCGTGTCGTCAAACGCTTGAATCGTTGCGTCCACCGCAGTCTTCTGGTATGGGTAGGAAATAGTCGGCACTCCACTTTCCTCGCCTGTGTAGTATAAATGCATCTTACTAACCTTCTGTCCAGTGCGCTCTTCCACTAGATGAGCATAAACTTGCAACTGACGCCGGTAATGTTCGAGCCGCTCCGCATCCCTAAAGATATCGGGCTTTTTCTCGGACTTGAAATCCACGAGTTCCACCGTATCGCCCTCACCCTTAATGAGGTCAATCTTGCCCTCGATAATGTAATCTGGTTTAACGAGCGAAACATCGACCTCAGCTTCTTTTAGGGTGTGCCACTGTCCTGCTTGGCGCTCAGCATAACGGAGGACCTGCTTAAGGGCTGCGTTCCGTTGTGGCTCGGCTAGGTATGTCCGCTCGCTCTTTGTCAGTGATGTGTAATTTGTATTAAACCACGCCACGATGTTGTCGGTTTGGATGAGGTGTTCCTCATGTCGGAGAACGGCACGGTGAATATCCTCGATTGTCTGATGTACAAGCATACCAAACAACATAGCGTTCACCCGGACGGGTGCAAACTCCAGTTCCTTATAGAACTTATATTGAATGGAACAGGCTTCGTAAACAGCGATGTGCGATGTAAAAGAGAACGTGTCTTTGAGGTTAACATCTTTTACACTCTTGAAATCGAACTCAGAGAGATCGAAACTCTCACTCTCCACATTCAGAAGGTCCTCATAGATTTCTTTAAAATACATCGACGGCGTCCGCTTGTCCTCATTGCAAGTAAGCACAAGAAGGTCTTGAGCGCGTGAAAATGCAGTATAGTAAAGCCGCCAGAAGTCAAAGAATTTAGTCTGGTCATACGGCTCAAACGCGGGGCGTTTGTAATACTTATCTTCCACGACTTGCATAATGTCTTTATAAGCCTTTCGCGGAATGTTTCCCAAGGAGTCTACAAATACAATCGGGAACTCCATCCCCTTCGATTGATGAATTGTCAAGAATGAAACACACCCACTCGGCGCATACTCCGCATCGTCCTCATACTCTGAAATACCCCCATCAAAGAGTAATCGAAGGTAAAGGTTAAAAAAACGCTCTGTAGTACTATCAATCCATTTAGCACTTAACACATCTATGTGATGCAGGTATTCGAATTTATTAACGACTTGTGTGAAAAGTGCGATATTTCTCGCAGGACGTATATCAACTACACTAACCCTCATATCCGTACTGAGGATGTCTGAGAAAGGCTCAAATTGAAACATCTGATAAATTAAGCCGGAATAAGCATAATCAGTCGTATCTTTAAGACCAGCATGAATCTTCCCGCGACGGCGTATCCAGTTACGCAAGTCGGCTGATTCTGGTTTCTCAAGATAGGCGTTCGCAGTAATCACACAGCCACGGTAATATCTATAGTGCTCAGGCTGTAGGAATTGATATTCCTCATTCTCAAGTCCTATGACATATTTTGGGAACATCAGCATAAGGCAGCCTATTAACAGTCGAATCTCGTCACGCTCAAAGAACATGTCAGAGCGCGGCGAGTAAACATTCACACCGTTATCCTCTAAGTATCGAGCAAGACGTGTGACACGAGGGTGTTTCACAGAATTAAAAAGGAAGGCTATCTGGTTGTAGTCCGTCAGTTTACCCGATTCCATCATCCTGCGGATAAAGAGTAGAATCTTCTCACACCACTCGTCCAAATCCTCGCAGCTAGCTAGTTTCACAACAGCGGGACTATTAAGCGTAGACTTGGTGTGAGGGTTGATGGTCTTATCATAACGGAAATTTTTCCAACGAAAACGGAACCTCGCTCCGTCGGTCGTTGCCATCCAATTATTGTAGAAATCTACGATATCACTGTTCGAGCGATAGTTCATAACTAGAGGGACTACCCTACACTCACCCTCGGCAAACTTCGAAGGAAANTCAAGAATATTCCGGATGGTAGCTCCGCGGAAACGGTATAGACCTTGGTCATCATCCCCTACAACACAGATGTTTTTATGGCCTCCGCCGAGAAGGAAGACAATTTGTTCTTGGATGTAGTTNGTATCCTGATACTCGTCTATCATTATGTACTGNATTTTTTGTTGGATTTCAGCAAGTATGGAGGGATTATTTACTAATAGCCAATATGCCTCCGTCTGAATAGCAGAGAAGTCCATGAGGTTGTTCTCGGAGAGAAGTTCCTGATAAACTTCTAACATTCCGCCGAGAGCTGCAATTGCCGGGTCAGGGTCAGCCTTCAACACATCGGGAGCGATTAGTTCCTCGGTGAGGTTATTGACATAACTACAGATTTCACCCGCTTGCCGCCACGCACCGCCTTTAGACAGCACAGCATCAATACCATGGATATTGCGGAATTTATGAATGTTTTGGAATACCGTATAGGTCTGGTCGAACTGATCAATCGTCCTATAGTTCTTCTTAAGTCGGGTATATTCCAAATGTTCTTTTATAATACGAAGGCAAAGCGAGTGGAACGTCCCAATATACATCTCGTTGATGTTAGCAACAATACCACGCTCTGCGAGTTCGTTTGTAATTCTTGTCACAAGTTCCTTCGCTGCTTTTTCTGTAAAAGTCGCCATCAGAATCTGATCCGGATTAACACCACGCTCCTGTATAAGGAAAATAGCTCGCTGAANTAGAGTGTAGGTCTTTCCTGTACCCGGCCCTGCTGTAATTAGCACGGGGCCGTCTACACTCTCTATGGCGATTCGCTGACGNTCATTAGCTTTGCCGAAATCAAACATACATTGACACCTCTATTAGCGTTGTTTAACTTACTCCTCTTGGTCGGGCAGTATTTCCATTATGTCCGAAACATCGCAGTTTAGGGCTTTGCAAATCTTCACGAGAATATCTGTGTTTACGTTCTCGCCCTTTGAGAGCTTGGCAATAGACGATGAACTAATTTTGGCCGCCGCTCTCAAATCCTGNTTCCTCATATCTTTATCAATCAATAACTTCCACAACTTTTTGTAACTTACGGCCATAACAATCACCTCTCGATATTAACTCTTTTAGTATAGCAAAAATAATTGCAGTAGTCAATAAAATATTTTGAGTTCGCAGAATTTATTTACTGAACAATCCGTTTAGAATGAAAAGTGTTCAAAG
>JGI24709J26583_10003260_pt1 | contig 12874 bp, 14 predicted proteins | sample BioPla2DNA1_FD_26583 | JGI IMG/M metagenome (IMG submission 26583) | reverse complement strand
AATCGAAACCGGTCTGGATACACCTATTGCATAGGCTAGCTGAACTTCACACTGTTCAGCTAGTCCTGCTGCAACAATATTTTTTGCCGCATGCCTTGCAGCATATGCAGCTGAACGATCCACCTTGGTTGGATCTTTTCCGGAAAACGCTCCACCTCCATGTCTCGCATATCCGCCATATGTGTCAACAATAATTTTTCTGCCTGTAAGTCCTGAGTCTCCCTGAGGACCTCCTATAACAAAACGNCCNGTTGGNTTTATAAGAAATTTGGTATTGCTGTCTATTAATTTCTCGTCGATTACAGGCCTNATAACATACCGCACCACATCATCATAGATAGTTTGATGAGAGACTTCAGGGCTATGTTGAGNAGATACAACTACAGTATCTACCCTTACTGGTCTGTTTCCGTCATATTCAACAGTAACCTGTGATTTCCCATCCGGACGCAAATAATTTAGTACCCCTGAATTTCTCACTTCCGCAAGCTTTCTGGTAATTTTATGAGCAATAGCGATTGGCATAGGCATGTATTCCGGCGTTTGGTTACATGCGTAACCAAACATCATCCCCTGATCGCCTGCACCTACTTCCTCATCTTTCACATTCTTAGATCCTGCATCAACAGCTCTGTTTACCCCAAGTGCGATATCCGGCGACTGTTTGTCAATTGATGTTATGACTGCGCAAGTTTTATAATCAAAGCCATAGTTTGCATTTGTATATCCAATATCCTTTACAGTCTTTCTTACAATAGCAGGTATATCTACATAACATTGGCATGATATTTCTCCAGTAATCAAAACCAAACCTGTGGTTACAACAGTTTCACATGCAACTCTTGCTTTAGGATCATTTTCAAGAATTTTGTCTAGAACCGCATCTGAGATTTGATCACAAATCTTATCCGGATGACCTTCGGTAACTGATTCTGATGTAAAAAATCTTTTGTACATGTTTTTATTCCCCTTGTATTATATTTAGGGCTTATGCCCATATTGTTTTATATTAAAATCTTACTCTTATTTTGAGCATATGTCAATATTAATCGGTACTTAATTGTACTTTATTTATACCTTAGTGTTACAAGGCCATAGTTAATCCTTTAATAGAATTAACATAAATAAAAAAAGAATTCTAAACTAGAATTCCAATTATATGCTATACTAATTATGATATTTTATGGGCATTTGCTTCTTATTAATTTTCTTGCTATGATCTCAATACGAAGCAATGACCCCCATATTTCTAATATTTATAAACAATTACTTTTTAATTTTAAGCTCAACATCTTTTGGAAGGGCAAGCCCGCAAGCAACCTCCAACGCCTTTATAATCGCCGCAGGTACAGGACAGGCAACATACTTGCAGTACTTTTCTGCTGCTTTATATACTCAAGAAGTTCCGATTTTTGAAAAGCACTCTTCTAAACAATCAATATCTTTCAGTTCATTTTCCATTTGTTTTATACTTGTACACATTGAAAATATTTCTACATTGCTCGTCTGCATATGATTTAAAATAACAGTTATTGTAGATTCAAGTCCGCAAATTCCAGGGTTGACCCTAACTTCAGCCATTATTCCAATTTCCCCTTCTTCAATCTTCTTAAATACTCAATAATACTCTTGCAACCGTCACCTGTATTGATTACAACATTGATTCCCATTTTCACACTTTCCTTCATTACGATACAAATACCCTTGATATTTACTCCAAGCTACTGCAAGATCTGTATGCCGGATGTGGTATGAACATTTTACCTTTCAGTAAATATACATTCCAATTAATCAATATTTATAAAACTTATCTTTTGTTACTTTAGATTCTGGTTTGAAGGCTGACGGTATAACAAGTGATAATATCACTATTACAACAAGTTCAACAAATATAATAACTCCAGGGCTATATATATTTTTTAACAAGTTCAATCCCCCGCCTGCTGCAAGTGTTGCAGCAAGCATTATTGCTACAGCTTTTGCAGTATCTTTCATTCCAAGTTCTTTAAATAAAACTGTGAAGGTTGCTACACATGGGAAGTACAGCGTAAGTACCACAACTGCAATGACCATTTGCATACTGTTTAATCCAATAGGTTCAAGGAGTACAACGGCCGCATCTTTTCTGACAGTACCGATAATCAATGCTGCCACTGTTTCCTCAGGAAGCCCGAATACCCCTTTTATTATTGGAGAAAACAACTTGCCTACCCAAGCAATAACACCGGATACATGCAAGAAATTGATAATAAGTATTCCTCCCAACACATAGGGAATTGCTTCTTTTAAAAAGCACTTTATACGCATCCACAGCTTTTTAAACTGAATCTTTATATTAGGAACTCTGTACGGAGGAACTTCAAGCAAAAGAGTAGGTGTATTTCCTTTTACTGTTTTCTTAAGAAACATACCCAATATCGCCCATACACTAAATAGCGTCATAAAAGTTAATGCTAAATAAACTCCTCCCCTCTCTCCAACTGCTTTTACAATCAATGATGTCTGTGCCATACATGGGATTGTCGTACATGTTATAATCGCCGTAATGAAGCGTTCCCTCCTTGTTCCCAGGTTCCTTATCGCTAATACGCCTGGAACATTACAACCGCAGGCTAAAAGCATTGGAATCACTGAATAACCGTGAAGGCCGATTTTATGTAGTGCTCTATCCAGGATTATTGCAACTCTCGGAAGATAACCCAGATCTTCAAGAAATCCAAACACAAGGTAAAAAAGAATTATATAAGGTAAGACAATTCCTAATGCTACAAATACTCCTGTTGTCAAAACTCCCATAGCACCTTCGTAATCAATTTGGCTGCCATTCAAATCTCCTATCAGGAGAGAATGGATAAGACCCTGTCCCCCAAGAATACTACTTAACCATAAAATAAAAGGTGTATAAACAATATCAAATAACCTGGTTGTATATTCCACTAAAAACTCACCTGCTGTAATAATAAGTTTGAATGCCAGGTAAAGCAAACCCAGTGCGGCCGGAGGACCAAAAAAAGGGTGAATGGATAAATCCTGTAGCCCTTCGATAAAGGTATGATGTCTGTGCGAAAGGTTCTGTACCTCAGTTACAATATTCCCTATTGTCTTCCATCTCTGAGCAGAAGATTGTTTGTGCCATTTAGTTTGCTTTGAACTTATACATTTCTCGGGAAGGGTATTTAGTCCTTCACCTGTTAAACCATTTGTTGCAATGACAGGAATTTTAAGAAGTTTTTCAAGTTTACCTACATCTATTTCAATTCCTTTGTGCTTTGCATCATCCCACATGTTAAGAACCAGTACCATCGGTTTCTCATACTCCATTAATTGAAGAGTGAGATTAAGATTTCTTTCAAGGTTTGTTGAATCGACTACGTTTACCAGTATGTCTCCTTCTTCTACCATATCNGCTGCAACCTTCTCCGATTCAGCTTCAGGGTTAAGCTGATATGTACCCGGAACGTCGATAACCTCGTATTTCTTTCCATTGTATGTTAAATATCCCTTTGTATACTGTACCGTAGTTCCGGGATAATTGGAAGTGGTCACACTCACGCCTGTGAGATGGCTGAATATGGCACTCTTTCCCACATTAGGATTTCCTATGAGAAGAATCTTCACTACTCCTCCACCTCCACAAAGATCCTTGAAGCCATTCCGTGCCCTATGGCAATTTCAGTATTCCCCACTGAAACTATAACAGGACCGAATCCAATGAGCGCACTTTTCTTTTTAATTCTGGACCCTACACGAATGCCCAGAGCTTCAAGCCTCTTGCACATTCCTCCCCCGCCATTGATTGCTGTAACTATTCCGTACTGCGTATTTTTCATCGCAGAAAGTGCTAATCTTCGCTTTTGCATTATATTTGTACCTCTTCTATTGTTATTGATAACCATTTTCAGTTCATCATCAAAAAAAATGTGTCCAACATTAGTATTTATAATAACAGATCTCTCTATTGGGCTAATGCCCATTTTATTCCTGATTAAATTTTAATGCTGTTCTATATTTATGTCAATGAACATTAATAAACATTTGGGCTGCTTTATTACGAACCTTTAAACTGTTTCCTGCATCTGCTGCAGTATCCATATATCTTCATAGGCTTATCAGCAACTTGAAATTCTTGGTCCTTCAAAACCTGCATCTTGAAATTTTCCGTGAGTCTATCCTCAATTTCCTGTACCTGGCCGCATTTTAAGCAAATCAAGTGATGATGCCTTAATTTGTCATGTATAATAAGCTCATATCGTGCAGGTGAGTTTTCCATCGACAATCTTGATACCAGACCTATTTTTTCGAATAATTCCATTGTTCTATATACAGTAGCTAACCCAACTTTTTGGGCTTTATCCCCTCTTACAGCAAGAAGTTCATAGATGTTTTCAGTTTCAAGATGGTGGCCTCTGCAATCATTCAAAATCTGAAGGATGGCTTTTCTTTGAGGTGTAATCCTGAGATTATGTTCTCTTAATAACTCGTTCAATTGATCCATCAACAGCTACTCCCCCCTTTCAGTTTATCAGAAGAGATATATATTTATTACGGGCTCATGCCCATAATAAATACTAACATTATTACACAACTATGTCAATATGTAATAACCTTTATTAAAACCTTACTAACACTACAGCTAAAAATATTTTTGCACAATATGTTTGTAGCGGATAAATCATTCTTTGAAAGTAAAATGTGCTATCCTAAACTACTTGACAAATGTAAGCTATAGAATTTTTTCGCTGTAGTACTAATTAGAGGAATGTGATTTTACTTTATAAAACAAAAGAGACCAGAATATAAATCTCCAGCCTCTCATACACTATTTTTGAAATTTAATTTATTCAATACCTTCCCTGCCATGCCTCCAGCAATTGCGTCTACAAAATCTCTTTTTCTCGCTTCGTACGCAAATAATTCTTTTTGAACCGCAATCAGGGCAATTAAATTCTCCGTTTAAAATTTTTTCAAAGTTTTCGTAGCTTTCGCTCCATTCTTTCTCACAGTCAAGGCACTTAACAGGGCAAATATTCCGTGTATAATTGCCTCCTTCAATCCTGATAGCCTTCCCATTTATAAGACTGTCGGCAATCTTTTCTCTTGCAACATTCAAAATGCGCTGAAAAGTTTGCCGCGATACTTCCATTTTATTAGCACAATCCTCCTGTTCCATTCCTTCAATATCTTTGAGACGTATAGCTTCCAGTTCTTCAATGCGCAGTATATTTTCCTGCAAAGCATCAGCGTCAATATCGGATGGAGCAAAATATTGTACATTTGGTATGAATTCAACTTTTCTCCACTTTGTTGGCCTCGCCAAACTTTTCATTCCCCTTTCTATCAAAAAACACTATAAAACTTTATTATCAATTTATCATTTTTTTATTTTCTTAATTATTATTGGAACCAAAATTATTGTTTGCGTAATAATTTAATGATTTATATAATGCATACGTTTATAGCAAATATATTTTATCATAGTTTTTATATGATTAACAGTAGCATATTTTAATAAAGAGAGCAAAAGGCAGGATATGTCTCCTGCCTTCCTTCTTACGCCATCAAAAGCTTTTCTTATTCAGTCTCGTCATTGAGTGCCTTTAAACGCTTCTTCACCTGTTGCAATTGATTTTCCAGAAACTCTGCCTGGTTACCCAGAAGCTCTTTTTCATCCGCTGTAGGTGCATATGCTCCGTCATATGCAGAGTAACCGTATCGAGCCCATCTTGGTACACCGGTAAGGTAAAACATCCTTCTGAACCCCCGGCCTCTGCCAAAGCCCATTCCATAGCCTATTCCCGGGTTCATATAACCGGGTGCTGCAAAGCCTGCGCAAAAACCTGCCCCTCTGCCTGTCATTGGTCCCATTCCCATCGGACCGGTTCCATCTCCTCTCGGCATCACTATCACCTCCTTCCAAAAGGATTTATTTTATGTGAATAACAGCTGTTATCCTCTCGTCATCCGTTTACCGCACTGTGGACAATTCATGTTATAACATGGGATTCCCCTCTGATGGGGTACTTTGGCACCACAATGAGGACATATGCAGTAGCCGGCAGGTCCTGCTCCAGCACTGCTGCCTCCCATTCTTCCTCTGCCTCTGCCAGTTCCCATGCCTCTGCCGTTACCCGGGCCTTGTCCTGTCGGGCCAGTTCCGTCTCCAAACGGCATATAAGTCCCTCCTATCACTACAGCGAAAAATATTTTTGCACAATATGTTTGTAGCGGATAAATCATTCTTTGAAAGTAAAATGTGCTATCCTAAACTACTTGACAAATGTAAGCTATAGAATTTTTTCGCTGTAGTACTATTAAATATGTAGTTCGTCATTTATTATTGGCTTATGCCCATAATTTAATATTAATACTATTTTGGGCATATGTCAATAATTTTATTGCAAATTAATAAATTTATAAATTTAAGTTTGCAGTCAACATACAGTTTTATTTCTATACATTTAGCAATTCATCGCTGCTGCAATATATTTTGTAAGATATTCAAAATAATAAATAAAAAAAGCAGGCCCTATAAACCTGCTAGCGAAAGGGTATCTTAATGACTTCAAACAAGTGCATCATATTCCATTATAGAGCATATGTCAATAATAAGTTTTTTAGTTCCCCGGAATTCATACAAATAAATTTTTCACTCATGAGCATGATCACATTCAGTTTTTTCAACGCCGTATCCTCTTCCTGCACCAGGTGTACATGAACTCTCTCCACCTTCAAGCGTACCCTTCTCCAGTTTTTCTATGACCTCATCAATACTTCCTTCCACTCCCATAATCGTTTTTATTCCCATTTCTTCGAAAAAACCCTGTGCTCTTGCTCCCATACCGCCGCAAACAATTCGTTTTACACCCTTCTGGTGTAAAAACTGAGGAATATAACCTGGTTCATGCCCCGGGTTTTCAACTTCAACTCTTTTCACCATTTTTCCATTTTCAATATCAACAAGAGTAAATGACGGACATCTTCCGAAGTGAGGAGAAACATATCGTCCATCTGTAGAAATTGCGATACGCATAGTAAAACCTCCATTAATTTTAAATAATTTTATTTTTGTCCTTCCTTAAAACTCATTCCATAATGAGAAGGGACCGTTGTATTAATTTTTTCAAGAAGACCTTTTTTGAATTTTTCAATATTTTCCTTCACAGATATAGCTGATCCATGATATATTTCAATATTTGCAGCCTTTAAAACATTCATGGCATTAGGCCCCATGTTGCCTGTAATTACTGCCGCCACACCCTTGTCAACCATTAGCTGTCCCGAAGTAATTCCAGCTCCTCCGCCGGAAGCTGCTGCGCTATTTTCGATAATTTCAAATTCCATTGTATCCGTATCAGCAATAACAAAGTATGCAGCTCTTCCAAACCTGGGATCCATCTTACTATCCAATGAGTTTCCGCTTGACGAAATGCAAACTTTCATATAACTTATCCTCTCCTTTGATATATAGCTTTTTAGCTTATGCCCATTATAATTCTAATATTATTTCGGGCATATGTCAATTATTTTATATCAAAAAATAAGCACCAGAAGGTGAATGTTTTAAACTGGGTTTATTAGCATCTTTCTACATAATCCATTTTTGCTTTACATTCCTTATACAGAATGATTATCACTAAGTCTTTTTCTGTTTCCATAATCCCGTCCAATGCTTCTCCCAAGCTTAAAAACAGTAGACTTTATAGCTTCAATTTGATTCTCCAGATTTGTTATCCCTTCACCTTTCCCCGGGTAGATAGCATACAGTTTTTTATATTCACTCCTCCCCATATTCGGCATAATCACATTGGCGCCGCAGCCTAATCCTTTTTCGTAACCACCACTATCTTTTATTCCCAGAGCCGTAGTGGCAGGAATATTTATATCCGGCATAAGCAGTCTTGCCAGCGCCATCATTTTTAAGACAGCACCTACATTGCCTCCGTCTTGAAGTTCCAGCGGTGTTCCTGCGCACGGAATAAATGGACCCATTCCAATCATGTCCGCATCCAGTTCTTTAAAAAACAAAAGGTCATCCGCCAGCATTTCAGGAGTCTGTCCCGGCAGCCCTATAAGACAGCCGGTGCCTGTTTCATAATCCAACTCCTTTAAGTCATAGAGGCACCTCACCCTGTTTTTATAACTCATCCCGGGATGAAGACTCTTATACAATTGCTTATTGCTTGTTTCAATGCGCAAAAGATACCTGTCGGTGCCTGCATTCTTCAGGGCTGTGTATTCACTTTTTGACAGTTCACCGATACTGAGTGTTACGGCAACATCCATACATTTAATTCTATTAACTATACTGCATAATTCATTTATTGTAAAAAACCTGTCTTCACCGCTCTGGAGAACGATAGTTTTCATCCCGCAGCTTACAGCATGTTTTGCACATTCTATGATCTCATCAGGTTCCATCCTGAATCGCTTTATTTTATTATTGGCTGCTCTAAGGCCGCAGTAGAAGCAAGTCCTGCAGCAATAGCTGCTGAATTCAATCAAGCCTCTTAAATGGACATCATCGCCTGCGAATTTCTTTCTTACTCTATCTGCAGCCGTATAAACAGGGAACGCCTCCTCACATGTTAAAAGCTTGACTAAATCGGCTCTGTCAAGTGCATGCTCATTTTCAAGGGTATTTATAAGCGTCTCCAATTCCGGCATAGCATTCATTTTTAAACCCTTATATCCCTTTCCCCTTTCTCCATCCTATCCAGTGCTTGAAGGACAAATTGTTTTGTTTTTATGTCTTCCAGCTTGCTAACATATTTATCTATAGCCTTTTCACCAGTTTTTCTTGTTTCATCGGAAGCATAATCAAGAAGGTATTCCTTTAAGGTAAGAATCGCGTTGGGCATACAGAAATTATGCACAAAACTTGATTTCGCAACCTCCATAAAATGTTCGCCTGTTCTGCCCGCCCTGTAGCATGCCGTACAGAAGGATGGCAAGCTATCCATTTCACAGGTTTCTCGAATAACATCATCCAGAGAGCGCGTATCACCAAGCTGGAATTGTTCTTTATCAGGCAGCATGTTTCCTTTGGATTGATTATAGCCACCCACACCAATTCTGCTTCCCGCATCAATTTGAGAAACGCCAAGAGGTATAACTTCTCTTCTTACTTCAGGCTTTTCACGTGCTGTTAGTATCATTCCAGTATAAGGTACTGATAGCCTTAATATGGCTACAAGTTTTTTAAAGTCCTCATCGCTTACAGCGTATTTGGGAACAGATGCATAAGGAGTTCCGATTGCAGGTTCTATCCTTGGAAATGAAATGGTATGAGGACCAACACCATTATATTTTTCTTCCATGTGAATGGTATGGTACAAAAGCCCCATCAATTCAAACCTCCAGTCATAGAGCCCGAATAGTACTCCGATGGCTACATCATCAAGCCCTACATCCAGCGCCCTGTCCTGGGCATAAAGGCGCCACCTATAGTGGCCTTTGATTGTACCTTCCGGGTGCATTTCCCTATAAGTCTCNTGGTGGTATGTTTCCTGGAATACCTGATAAGTTCCTATCCCAACTTCTTTCAGTTTTTTAAGTTCTTCCCGCGATAATGGCGCACAATTTANGTTTGCTCTTCTGATTTCCCCATTNCNGCATTTGGTGTTATACACCTGGCGGATACTCTCACACATAAAGTCTATGTTTGTCTCAGGCGATTCTCCATAAACAAGTACTGTCCTTTTCTGACCNTCGCCAATCATAATTTTAACTTCGTCAGATATTTCCTCCATGGTGAGNGTTCTTCGCTCAACTTTGTCATTCTCTCGTCTGAAGCCACAGTATCTGCAATTATTGACACACTTGTTGCTGATATACAGCGGCGCAAAAAAGACGATCCGGTCACCGTAAATCTCCCTTTTTAATCTGTTGGCCAAGGCGTACATTTCATTGATTGTTTCCCTGTCTTTATTTTGTATAAGGACAGCCATCTCCTCAGGATCCAGCCTTATCTTCTTTTCTGCTTTCTCAAGAACTTTTCTCACATCACTTTTTGATGGATTTGCCCACTTGTTAAGTTGGGCCCATATTTTATCGTCATCGATAAAATCCCTTTCCATGGCATCATATTCTTTAAAATCCTCACTATACTTATTAAGAAAATTCATTTTATAATCCCCCTTGATTATTTCAACTCATTTTTAAAAGGCATCATTGCTCTGTCCAGTATCCCATGCAGGTATGCAAGTATAATGCCGTAGTTTATCATCGGAACACCGCTTTCCAGAGAAAAAGACTGCCGGTATTCCATNTCTCTCTTATTCAGCATACATGCGCCGCAGTGAACCACCAGCTTATANCGTGAAAGATCCTCTTCGAAAAAACCGCCGGAAACATGATGGAATTTCAGTTTCTTTCCGGTTTTCTTTTTAAGAAGGCCCGGTATCTTAACAGTTCCTATATCGTCGTCCTTTCGGTGATGGGTACACCCTTCCGCTATGAGAATATGGTCACCATCATTAAGTTTCTCAATTGCCTTGACAGCTCTGTAAAACAGCTCTAAATCTCCCTTCTGTCTCGCATAAATGATTGAAAAAGATGTAAGCGGTACATTTTGGGGCAGAACCGCATTCACCTTGTCAAAAACCTGGGAGTCCGTAATAACAACAGAAGGTGGATATGTAAGTCTCTTTAAGGNTTCTTCCAACTCGGTTTCCTTGACCACCAGCGCCATGGCGCCACTATCCAGAATATCCCGCAGCACCTGCTGCTGCGGCAGTATAAGCCTTCCCTTCGGTGCTTCCTTGTCAATGGGTGTAACCAATATAGCCAGATCTCCTGTTCCAACAAGTCCATCTACAAGGTGCAGTCTCTGGTCACCGTCCTTTTTCAGCTCTGCCAGTTNGGCAATCAGAACATCGATTCNTTCACCGGTCAAGGNCGATATTTTTACTATAGGTGCATCCAAAAATTCCGGAAGGTTACCTCTGTCATTATCATCCATCCTATCCTCACATTTATTAATAACAATTACAAAAGGCACTCCTCGCTTTATGAACTGCTCTGTAATACTTTCTTCCTGCTCCCCCCAATATGTATCGCGTGTAACTACAAGAACCCCAATATCGGTTTTCCTCAGAATTTCNTTTGNCTTTTCTATCCTCANCTCACCAAGCATACCTTTATCATCAATACCNGGCGTATCAATAAATACAACCGGCCCCAGCGGCAGCACCTCCATGCTTTTGTACACAGGATCTGTGGTAGTTCCGGGNATATCCGATACCACCGCAACCTTTTGATGTGTCAACGCATTAATTAAGCTTGATTTTCCCGCATTTCTTCTTCCAAACAGAGCTATATGCAGACGGTCGCCCCTCGGCGTGTCATTCATATTTAAAACATACCTCCTTTACCACCCATACCGCCAGAAATGATGACATTGAGTACTTTCTCATGTAAGAAGATCGACAAAAATCCGGGCCTATGTCCGGGATTCTGAATAAAACTCCTTTATTTTAATCTGATTGTCTTCAGTCTCAAAGATTGCAAAACCTTCACAATGACCTAAATGCTCCGTTACCATCTTACCTTCACTTGCTACTGCATTTTCATATGCGTTTTCTTTCTATAATAAGTTTGCTAAACATCAGACATCCATCGATATATATCTTTTTTTGTAGGATATCCTTCAATTTTTTCTATTTTACCGTTAACATATGTAGCCGGCAACATATCGATGCCTGCACAGCATATCAGATGCCACAGGTCCTTGTTTTGTCTAAACTGCTCTCGGTCTTCCACAAAAGAGTATCTCTTTATACAGATATTTTTAGACTCAAGGATTTTACATAGCTTATTGAAACGGCGCAGCTCTATGCTGTCGGCAACTTCATCATTATTTTCATATACAACAATTTCAGAATTATCTTTTTTAGCTTCCATAAAATGATCACAACCTCATAGAGCTTTTAATATCAGGATATAAGCACATGACAATATGAAACCGAGCATGTGGATTTTAATTTTCACATTCACCAGCATTTTGATGCTCATGGCAAACAGAACCATCTAAGCCATAAGTATTGCTAAATAAAATCGATTTGTGAAAAATCAATGTTTCCTTCAAGATCCACAAATTTTGCATCCGCATGAACATATTCAATCCTGCCGATGAACATTTCGTGTGAACCCGTTACAATGGAATCCACTACCTTGCATTCGATATTCACAGGGCAGTCGGGCAGGATAGGGGCATTGACCTTCTTGCCATCCTGCAGCCGGACATTCATGGCCGTCAATTTATCTCCATCCCGCTTGCTGTGGCTTCCCAGATAATCAAAGGTTTCACGATAGCTTTTGTCCACAAGATTTACTACAAAGCATCCGGATTCCTTAACCATCTGATAGGAATACCTTGTCGGTACAATGCCTACCATCACCATAGGCGGGTCATAGCTACAATTCCCGCAATAACCCACTGCCAGAACATTATTTTCTCCGTTTAAGCCTCGGCAGGAAACGAGTACCTTGGGCATAGGCTGAAGGCAGGACTTCATATTGGCCTGTTTTTTTGACGTTATAGCGTATTGATCAGCAATTCTATCGGCATTGCCCGATACACCGGTTACAACGTTGATTCCTTTGCTTGTAAACACCTGCATAGTCAGTTCGTCCATGCTCCCGCAAAGAATTGCTTCAATTTTGAGCCTGTCAAGAAAACCGGGCAATAAATCAGGTTTATATCCGGGATTCTCTATTATCTGCCGCATAATAATTCTTCCGCGTTTTTCCTCAAAGATTAAAAAGGTATCACAGCATCCAATATCTTTTGACACATCCGCGCCCTTCACAGCAACCGAAAATTTCATTTTGCACGACTCTTTATTCATAAATTAATAATTATGGACTTATGCCC
>JGI24709J26583_10003259_pt1 | contig 12875 bp, 11 predicted proteins | sample BioPla2DNA1_FD_26583 | JGI IMG/M metagenome (IMG submission 26583) | reverse complement strand
TCTAAGTAATGCGCGAAATATATCTGTTTAAAGTTCCTGAAACCTTTGATTCTAAAGCATTCAATGCACCCATCACTATTATGACACGTTCCCCTGTAGGTGCTTCTATAAACAGCTTTTTCTTTCTAAGAATAGTCTTATAGACTCCGGTAACCAGCTCCTTTTGACCTTCCCTATATGGAAAAGGAAATTCAAGATTTTTTATCCTGTCATCTCTCTGCTTAATCCATCTCATCTGCCATACAGCCCATTTGGCATATTCATTTATTAAACTGTCAAACCATTCACTAATCTCCTCTAAAGAAAAATCTTCCTCGAAATATTTCAAGCTCTCCGACTCCAGATTGACATATGTCAGGCGTATACCGATTCGTGAGTGCTGATACTTCACAGCATATATATATGCATAACACATCGCCTGTGCCCGGTGAACTTGTACAGGCTTTGTCAGGTGAGAAAGGTTCATATATACCCCTTTTATCTCATCAATAACAATCTCAGGCTTTTCAATCTTCTCTTTTTCAAATGTAAGAACAGAAATATTCTCATTATTTTCCGGAACATTCATGAGTACACCATCTGCCCTGCCGTCCACTGTCAAATCAAAGGATAAACCATCATATGTAACTTGAACCGTAATACTCAGAGGAACCTCAGGTGTATAATTAGCTCCCATCTGATTTTGGAGCTTTCTATGTATACGACCTCCTGCATGCATTGCCTCTATCTCGTCCCTGCCGCTTCGGGTATTATCAAGGTCTCCGCAGCGCATGATAAATTCCACAAGATTTCTGACAGATATATTGATTTCCTTAACAGCCTTAACAGTATCACTCATAAACGGTCTCCTCCATGACAGCAAAAATTATATTGTACAATTGCAGAAGAGCTTTTATTGCATAAGAAAAATAAGACATCCTTAGGATGTCTTTATAATATCATAAATAAGCAAATTAGGCACCGGAAACTCAAATATAAAAATCTTCCATATCTTCATCAAGTGTTCCGTTCTCATAATGCTTAATCCAGTTTGTTTTGGCAGTTTTCTTACGTGTCACAGGGTGACCGCGTCTGTCATATTCCTCATACATAAGCTTTTTATTCATTGCTCTCTTTTCCCGCTCAATACGCTTCATAGTCTGATATTTTGCCATCTGCGGATCAATGGTATTCTTGCTGTAGGTATCTCTATCCTCTTTTTTAATACTGCTCTCATTCGGCCCGTTAGTAGCCACCAAAATTTACCCCTTTCAAAAAAGATTAAGAAATATTCTGTTTTCACATTTTATTTTAAAATATTTTATTATAAAGTCAATATTTATTTGTTTTAAATATATGTTTTATACTTGCATTTTTTACCTCAATCTGATACATTTTATGTATGTTCCTCCGAAGTTTTTTGGAGGCAAAATATAAAAAGTGAGGTAGTATTATGAGCGAACACAACCATAACGATTGTTGCGGATGCGGACATAATCACATGCATGATTACATTACTTTATCGCTGGATGATGGCACAGAGCTGCAATGTATAGTGCTGGATATTTTTACTGTGGACGATAAGGATTACATTGCCCTTCAACCCATAGAGGGGGAGGAAGACGGTAATGTATTTCTGTATCGCTTTATCCAAGAAAATGAAGATGATGAACCCCATCTGCTGAGTATTGAAGATGATGATGAATTCGAGGCAGTGGCTGATGCATTTGAAGAGATTTTGGATACACAGGAGTTCGATGAGATGTTTGACGATGTTATTGAAGATTTTGAATTTGATGAGGATGAAGAATAAATAATCACCGATTAATCAGGGTGCTTCGATACTGAGACGGGGGTGCGGACAAAAATCCGGACTCTCATAAGGCTCCGAAAGGAGCCTTTTATGTATCTAAAGGAGACAAAAGAAGTAGCATTAAAAGCATTTTATATCATATGTTTGTATTGTCATAAGATTTCTACTCAATCTTTAGTCTACCAATTATACATAATATGACATTATATGTAAATACCATTTAGTTAAATAATGTAATTATGTAGCATGTTAGGGATATATTACAATCTTAATCCAAATATACAATAAATGATGTTCCATATTTTAGAAATATGCATGTTGAATTACTACTTGGGTTGGGATATAATAATATAAAGTAAAATAAAGTAAAATGTGAATTATGGGATATGTTAGCAACAATGGCTGTTGGGTCTGGAACTATGTGAGTATCAATTTATCCAATTAGTGAAAGGGGATATCGATGCTACATAAAAAATTAATTATATTCATCGTCATAATAATACTTGTTACATTAGGTTTCACAGGATTCTTAATGATTAACGAACGGAACAAGGATTATATAAATATAAGTAAAGAAAAAGAAGAACAAATAGAAGCAATAATTGATGATTGCAAGAAATTACATCCTGATTTGCAATCAAGTAATGTCTTTGTAACATGGGCTGTGCAAGATTTAGAACAGAAGCAGTTAATGGATAACATATTAGGTTCATTAACTATCTTAGGTGAATCCAAGAACAAACGGTTACATATTATTATAGAGCATTTTATCATAGTAATCATAGTAATAAGCCAATATACATTTATATTGAAAAGGCCGAGAATGCACCGAAAGATACTGTTATCATTGAGGTGAATGAACATTTTTATGTAGCAAAGACAAATAGAGAATATGTTAACGCAGTCATTAAGCATTTATGAAATCAAGGTGTGTATTAGTATACCTATCATGGAGACTGTCTATCATGCTGCCTCAGTAGAAGCCGGGATGGCCCGTTTAGAAGAAGTCTGTATAACAAAGCTCAGCTATAAATCTGGACGGGAGCATTGCTTTATTATAGCGCTGCCCGGAACTGAAGATATATAGCTTCTTTTTTGCTCTTGTCATTGCTACATAGAATAATCTTCTCTCTTCTTCAATGCTTTCAGGCAGGACCGATTTCTTATGAGGCATAATGCCCTCATTGGCATCCACGATGAACACGGTTGAAAACTCCAATCCTTTAGAGCTGTGCATGGTCATTATATGTACACCATCGGTTTTCTTTCTGTTTATAATGCTTTCCTGTTTCTTAAGCTCCTCTTTGTATTCTTCCATATACAAAAACCAATCGGTATATGTATCAAAACCTCTGGCACTTTCCTGAAGCTCATCAAGGATATCTATTAATTCCTCCGGCTTCATCTTCCGCCGGACGGCATAATCCCTTAAAAAATCCTCATACCCTATACCTCTTCTTATATATTGAATCGCTGCGAACGGTTTCATCTTTGAAAGCATAGCCAGATCATACTCAAACTGTTCGATTCTTTTTTTCATCCATTCCTTATCTTCATAATACTCTTCGATATCTCTTATATTAACATTAGGATTAACAAAGCATTCCCTTCCGATATAGCGGGCCGGTCTGTTAATAATTCTAAGATACAAACTACGACTCGTCTCTCCCATTGCAATCTTTATATAGGATATTATATCCTGTGTAATCCAATGGTCATATATATTCGGAAGATTATCTCCTGCAATAAAGGGAATATTATATTCGATCATTTTCTGAATAACTGCTCCTGCTCCCAGGTTCGTCCTCACCAATATACACATGCCGGATAAGGATTTCTTATCTTCCGCTAATTTTAAAATCTCCTCAGCAAGCCTTATGTTTTGTTCAGACATGGTTTCAAATCGCTCAACTATAACCTCACCGCCATCTTTAATATTGGCCGCAAGTTCCTTATCAAACCGGTTTTTATTATGGGAAATCAGATTGCCTGCTGCTTTAATAATATGAGTATTAGACCTGTAATTAATATTTAGAAGGACTCTTTTGCTGTCGGGATAATCCGTCGGGAAATTCAGCATAATCTCCGGCTTTGCCCCTCGAAAACGGTAGATAGACTGATCATCATCCCCAACAATGAACAGGTTGTTTTCAGGTGCGGCCAACATCCTGACAATTTCGTACTGGAGTATATTGATGTCTTGGAACTCATCGATTAATATATATCTGAATTTACTCTGCCAAAGCTTTAGAATATCCTGTCTTTCGGATAAAAGCTCATAACAAAGAAGAAGCATATCATCAAAATCTATTTTGTTATGCTTTCTGATTCTCCTATTATATTCCCGGTAGATGTTTCTGAAAACTTCATCTGCGCAGCTTAAGGAATAATAGGTTGAAAGCTCGATTCTGTTACCCTTTACCATACTGATTTCAGATAACAGCTCAGATATATACTCATTTTCATCCTCGTATTCATGACCCATACCGGACACAATATCCTTAAGACATGCCCGTCTTTCGTCCTCTCTAATGATATTTTCAGGACTTAAGCTATAGGCATGTCTTAGAATTGTAAAGAAGATACTATGAAATGTTCCAAAACCGACATCTGTGCGGCTTACCCCTAATAATCTTAAAAAACGCTCCTTCATCTCACCTGCTGCCGCTCGGGTAAATGTAATCACCAGAATATTCTCTTCGGGAATATTATATTCCTGTATCAGATATTTCGTTCGTTCAGTTATTACCAAAGTCTTTCCGGAGCCGGGACCTGCCAGCACCAGCATAGGTCCATCCTTATGACATATGGCATTTTTCTGTGCCTGATTTAATCTCATGTATTTAATGCCCTGCTTAGTTTGTCAATAGCAATTCTAATACGTCTTAAGCTTTCTTCTTTACCGAGTATGCTCATAATCTCATAGGCACCTCCCGGTGTCGACAGCTTACCTGATACAGCCGTTCTGACCGGCCATAAAGCCTGTCCGTTTTTTATCTGCTTCTCGGCAATATAGGATTTGATTACCTCCTCGACAGAAGGCTCTGAATAATCCTCTAAAGCTTCAAATCTAGGCAGAAGCTCAGTTAATGCAGCAAGTGAGTTTTCTGTGTTTGTCTTCATCTTCTTGTGAGTAAACATCCCGACATCATAATCGGGAAGCTCTTCAAAGAAATCTATCAAAGAACCTATATCACATAGGGTTTCAATCCTTGTCTTTACCAAGTTCGCTATCTTTCTGAAGTCCAAATCTTTATTAATCACGGTCTTGATATAAGGAAGGGCCATATTATAGAATTTTTCCTCGTCCATCTTCTTCAGATATTCCCCATTCATCCAGCGAAGCTTAACAATATCAAATACTGCCGGTGATTTATTGATATTCCGGTAATCGAAATCTCTTATAAGCTCGTCAAGGGACATGATTTCAGTGTTGTTTGGGGAGCTCCATCCCAGTAAGGCTACAAAATTAATGATAGCCTCCGATATAAAGCCCTGCTCTATTAAATCCTCATATGAGGAATGACCGCTTCTTTTGCTGAGCTTTTTGTGCTCTTCATTCGTAATCAGCGGCAGATGCACATATACGGGCTCCTTCCATCCGAAATCCTGATAAAGCCTGGTATACTTCGGAGTTGAAGACAGATATTCATTTCCTCTGACCACATGGGTTATCTCCATAAGGTGATCATCAACCACATTGGCAAAATTATATGTTGGATAACCGTCTGACTTGATAAGTACCATATCATCAAGCTCTTCATTGCTTACGGTTATTTCTCCATATATTGAATCATGGAAGGTGGTTGTCCCTCCTGCCGGTATGTTCTGGCGTATTACATAAGGAACGTCCGCTGCCAGTTTTTCCTCGATTTCCTCCTTGGACAGATGAAGACAATGCTTGTCATACTTAGTAATTATCTTAACTTCATCATCATCGTCTTCGTCCGCATTTCCTACTGTTTGTTTCAATGAAGCCAAACGTTCTTTTGAGCAAAAGCAGTAATAAGCGGCACCCTTGTCCACCAGCTCCTTGGCATACTTCATATAGATACCTGCTGCCACCCGCTCACTCTGAACATAAGGACCGTACCCACCGTCCTTGTCAGGTCCTTCATCGTGAATAAGTCCTGTACCCTCAAGGGTACGGTATATTATATCTACAGCTCCCTCAACATATCGCTCTTGGTCTGTATCCTCGATTCGTAAGATAAAAGTACCATTCTCATGCTTGGCTATTAAATACTCGTATAATGCTGTTCTTAAATTTCCCACATGCATTTTACCGGTTGGACTCGGTGCAAATCTGGTCCTTATTTTACTCATGTCAATCTTCCTCTCTGTTTAATAGCTGTAGTTTTTATATAGATCCTCATATAACTCCATCTCTTTATTAAATGACTCCCAAAATGTTTCCTTAAACACCGGATCATTAAACATCATAATAATCATTATAACAAACACCATGGCAATCAAAAACATAACCAACATATAAACTAATTTTGCCCGTGCCCAATTTCTCTTGCTTTCGGCAGTATTGCTGTCAAAAGACCATATCAACAGCATCACAAAATATACCAATCCTCCCACAAAGGGAATAAGCTTGATAAAATGCGTGCCAAGCCAGTTTAGAAATGAAACCGGCTTTTCGTTATTGCCAACCTCTATGGCCTGCATAGGTGTGTGTGGCGGAACCTGTGCGGATGCATTTTGCGGTTCGCTTTGATAATAATTAGAACCTTCGCGAACGGAAGCTCCACAATATTCACAAAAGTTTGCATTTTCATTATTAATATTTCTTCCACAGGAATTACATACCATGGCGTTCACCTCATTAAACATTTTTTCTCATTATAACACATATTAATCAAAAATCAATTATACTGAAACAATGCAAACCGCAAAAACACTAAGGCACACAAGCATGAACTTTCTACACCGTTTGAATAATGTACCTGTATCGGTGTGCGGTTCAGACCTGTGTACCCTGATATGGCTTTAAATAGTATATATAATTTGCTAATAATTAATTCTCAGTTCTTATGGCTTCTATAGCACTAATCTTGGTTGCACGTCTTGCAGGAAAGTATCCTGAAAGAAGACCAACAATGACGGAGATAGCCAGTCCCAAAAGCGGCAGGTAAAACGGAATAATTGAATATGTTGCCTCTGCGACCTCAACTCCTACCATTGTTCTTCCCCCGTTAACCAGGGCACCAAAGAGCGGCTGGCCGTATTTATTGATAAGATAAGATGCTGCATAACTGAATCCGACACCTATCATGCCGCCGATAAAGCCAATCATTCCGGCTTCAAACAGGAACAACAGACGTATATCCTTGATAACGCATCCTAAGACCTTCATAATACCAATTTCCTTGGTTCTTTCATAGATGGACATAACCATAGTATTGGCAATACTGATGGCTGAAACGAACATTGACACCGCCCCAAGGAAGAGAAATATAAGCTGCAGGGTTTTTGATGCTTCAATTGTAGGTTTAAGATACTGCATCAGACTGTTTGATTGGTAACCCATTTCTTTTATCTTATCCTGCACTTCCTCAACATGATCAATGTTATCAACGTTAAGTCTAATCTGTTGGAACTCCTCCAGTGCCTTCATAGCCTTCTTCCTGTCCTCTAAGGTTAGAGTATTGCAGTACTGCATATATATTTTCTCAAAATACTCCAGATCCATATATGCATTATAATCAAATTCAGATTTGGTTTCTACCATCTTGGCTATATTGGTCAATGGAAGGGTGAACTCTTTTTTTCTCTCATTTCTTTGATACTGCCATTCATCAAATTTAAAATATATCTTATCCTTTTGAAGATCAATCTGCTTACTTTTCATATTCATCCATGACGTAGGGTTACGTTCATAGAATTCCCATGGCTGATTATATCCGAAAACAATCGTGCTGTTGTCCACATCATTAGGGTATTCACCAAAGCTCAGTTCCGGAAATTCAAAGGCATCAAAGGCAGCTCTGTCCATAACCATAATATTAGCATAGGATTCATATTTACCTGATATATATCTCCCATTTGCATAAATTACAGGTGTCACAGCCCTGACATGATCAATGCCCTTAATCCTTTCAACCACATCCTTAGTAAGCTTCTGCTCCTGGCTTCCCGCCCAGTTGCCGTCTTCATCGTATATGGCACCGTAGGTATCCACGGTTATTGCGGTAAGGCTGCCGTATTCTTTTACCTGAGTCTCAAAGCTTCTGTCCATTCCATGACCTATGGAAATTGTTATAATTATGAACAAACAACCTATAACAACACCTAATACAGTCAATACAGTCCGTACTTTCCTTCTGAACAGATTTTTAAGACCCATTTTGAGTAAATCACTAATCCTCATACAGATCAATTCCTTTTTTAATTCTCATCTTAGCTAATAAGACACCAAGTACTATACTGACAGCAAATACTGCAGCTGAGATTCCAATTACAAACGGCCAGGAGGAAAGCAGAGGTTCCTTCACCTCTCCCATCCCCATCTCCATGCCGGGATCCATATATCCTTCTTCAAAGAATCCCGGATCTATATATCCTTCATCTATGAAGCCCGGTTCTATATATCCTTCATCTATGAAGCCCTGATCTGTATATCCGTCATCGATAACGTCTGAATCCGTATATTCTCCATCCTCTACAGACTCATCATATTCGCTGCCTTCAACGGCATCTTCCTCAAAACCTTCTTCTCCAGTGAACTCATCTGCAGCCTCATAATCAGCCTCGGCTTCCAACAAATCTTCTGCCGCCTCGTAAGTTTCAGCTTCTTTAGTGCTTACAGCCGATTGTGACTTCGTATAAGTTCTTTTTCCGGGTGTAATTTGAACAGTGACCGGTTCACTGGTTGTCGCTGCTGCATTATTTCCAATTATTTTTAAATCACTCATAGTATCCTCCAATCTCTCAATAAACTACGAATTTATGACCTGAACTAATATCCTTTATACTCATAATCCTGTAGCGGATTTAATACATCTCTTCCTTTTTACGAAGTTTGCTCTTATATATGTTAATGACAGCCTTTCTGGAAACCGGGATAAATATTATTAATATAGCAATCTGCACGGCTATAAAGGCCCATATAGGAAGGATTTCCTTCTTAGGCTCAGGTATGACAGGATTAAATACATCCATTCCTCCATCACCGTTAAAATCAGGATTCCATATTTGTTCCCCCATAACAGATGCTTCAAATTCCTTGGTGTAAACCTGCTCATCCCCATTGCTGTCTTCGTAGGTTATCTTTACAACTCCATATGCCATTCCCTCTACCAGTGGAATAACCTCAAATTCCACATAGGAACGGTCACCGGCATTTACATTGCCTATATAATACATGTTGCCGCCGGAATTTATGAAGTCTCCTTCTATTGTGGCTGTAACATTATTTAATGGGGATTTTCCCATATTATAAAATTCAAATGCCAAGCTCGCAGGATTGTTTACTTTTACACCATCATCCCATGAATATACATTTACATAATCAACTACCGGTCTGGCGTTTTCAACGACCTGCATATTCAACTCATGCTCTTCTGTCTCACCGATTTTTCCTGTCGTGGGATTTGGTTCTATTCCGTCATATTCGTACTCTATCGTGACAGTTATGGGATATACACCGGTTGCCGTATCTGACTTAATCTTCATCTCCAAAGTATCTGTAAAGGTCTCTCCGGGTCCGATCTTGCTGACGAAGAAGCTGTTGCTGCCCTGCGTTACGGAGAATACCTCCTGTCCGCTTTGGGATTTTCCGGATACCGTAACTATAATATTCTTTGCAGCTACAGAGGAATGGGTATTGCGTATCTCAAAATCAAAATTAAATATACTGCCCGCCCTTAGCTCATCTACATCAGCTTCATATTTACTTACAATAAGCCTTGGCTTACTGGCACTGCCCAAATCATTCTGAACATCTAATATCGGTATGTCAATACTGTCTCCTCCACCAACATAGGAATACTCAATTGACAGATGGTTCAAGCCTTCCTGTGCGTCCTCAGACACGGTAAGAGGTATGGTAATTCTCTTGGTTTCTCCACCCTTAAGATCACCGATATATATATAAGGATCAGAAGCTACCGGAATAAATGTTTTACCGGAAAGATTCTTAACCGAAATTCTAAGCTCACTAAGATCCATTGCACTTTTATTCACCATATCAAATGATACTTCGAGTCTTTCTCCAGCAACAGGTTTTTTAGGCGACTGCAATACATTGGATATAAGTATAATAGGTGTGCCGTCTTCTGAGATTCCCTCTGCTTCAATATATGGGTATATCGTGACTGAAGATTTATACTCTACACCTTCTGCATCAAAATAAACAAAATTAAGCTTCAGGTCATTCATTCCGCCGATATTTTCTTTTGAAACAAGCAACGGTATCTCTACATCAATTGAGTGGTCTGACTTAACATTTCTCGTCTCTATGTAATCTGTATAAAAATCTTTAATAAACTTAGTGGTTCCAATGCTGGACTCATCCACATATATACGAGGATAAACCGCAGTTTGATTACCGTTATTAACAATCTTCAATACCAAGCCCAGCTTATCACCGGGTTTTGCTGCTGCATTATAACTGAAATTACTCAGATTAAGAGAAGGAGCATCCTCATTCTCCGCTAAACTTATATATATATCATGGCTCTCGATTGTTGTGGTTCCGTCATCCACCTTGTATGTAAGATTTATGGTCAGTGTTTTAATTCCTGTCTCTGCAGTCGGCAATACCTTTATAGGCAAGCTTAAAGGTATTTCTTTACTCGCAGATATATCATCAATCTTAATATTTTTAGTCGAATATCCTGCTATCATTCCTGTGTCTTTATAGTCTACGCTTACAAATACATTCCTAGCTATTATTTCGCCGACATTTCTGATATTAAATGACAGGGTCATATTCTGCCCGATAGTAGGATTATCAACATTAATATTATTAATTGCCAATTGTGCCGGTTCTTTCTCTTCAAGTATCTGCGTTTTAATTATCAGATCTGTTGATACATTCACTTCGCCGTCTATTGTATATGAAAGTCCGTCAATCAACAGCTTTATGGGATAGGATCCGATTTTTGCATCCTCAGCTACTGTAACTTCCATTTCTACGTATTGATTAATATATTCAAATATATTATTTAATGTTGCATTTAAGCCATCTGTACGTAAAACCGGCTGTGATACTGTGTAAGGAGTGGCTGAAGCATCTACAGATAAAACCGGATAATTTATGGTTCCCCCTACCGCTCTTATGGGGATTTTAAGTTTTCTTGTTTCTCCGGGAACCAATACAATATGCTCCGGTTCCGGATTAATAACATAAATATTACTCTGAGCATTTACTTGAATACCATTACCTAATACATTCATAAATATCAGCAATAGTGATAAACATATTGTTACTAGACCTTTAGCTTTCCTCTTCATCTTAAATCCCTCTACTTCCTATATTATTTCTATTAATATATCTGTCATCAACAATTATACTTATCTGTATTTATTACCCCGGGTTTTGTGCGGGTAAGACATCCTGATGCATGAAAGCGTCTGTATGTCCGGTATCCAAATTCGATTCTTCCATGGATTCTTCCATGTCTGCATCTTTCTTAGGCTTGAGATCAACTATCTTTTCAATTCTGCCATCTAAGATATGTATAATCCTATCCGCATATTCTGCAAGTTCTTTGTCATGTGTTACCATTACAATTGTTTGATTGTTCGCCCGTGCCAAATTCTTGATTATGTCCATTACTTCTCTGCTGGTCTTAGAATCCAAATTTCCTGTAGGCTCATCGGCAAACACAATCTCAGGATTACATACAAAGGCTCTTGCTATACCTACTCTTTGCTGCTGCCCTCCGCTCATTTCAGTGGGCTTGTGCTTTAGCCTGTCGCCTAANCCGACATTTATCAGCATTTGTCTGGCAAGTCTTCGCCTTCGCTTCTTATGCATATGCTTGAATACTAACGGAAGCTCTACATTTTCAAGAGCAGTCATTGAATTTAACAGATTATACGATTGGAATACGAAACCCAGTGTATTTTGCCTGAACCTCGCCAATCCCTTTTCGCTCATTCTATGTATGTTATGTCCTTTTATTATGATTTGTCCGGCGGTTAGCTTTTCTATGCCGGCCATAAGATTCAACAAAGTGGATTTACCTGAACCTGAAGCACCATACAAACAGCAGAACTCTCCTCTTTTAACGGTAAAGCTGACATCGTCTACTGCAATTATTTTTTCCTTACCCATTCTATATATTTTCTTGGCATTTCTTACTTCAATAATATTATCAGATTTATTGCTCTTCTTAGTAACCACGCCTTCAACCACGCCTTTCATAAAGCAAGTATTTCCTTATAATGATACACCAAAATACTTAAATTATGTCTAAATAATATCTTAACTTTTTCTTACTTTTTCCTAGTATGATAAATATTAGACGAATTAGATATTAATAGGTATCCATATTATACAAAAAAATTTTTCAATTATTTTTTTTAACGGTTACAAGCCCAGAATCGCCTGCTGTCTCATCCTCCTCCTTCTTTTTAAGAATTCTGTTGTCCACAAATCTTACGAAATTCAGCTTAAGATATGCACCTATCGGTACAGCAAGAAGCATTCCTAAAAAGCCACCGATAGCACTGCCAAAAATCAAAGATACAATTATAATAAGCGGATGAATCTTTATGGATTTGCTTAACAGCCTTGGCCCTATAAAGTTCCCATCTACGAATTGAATAACGAAGAGAACAATAACAGCTATTACAAGCTTTTGGAAATCTCCGTTGATTATACATACAATAGCAGTACTTATATATGCCACAACCGGACCGAAATATGGTATCAGATTTCCCAAACCCGCGAAAATACCTATCACTAAAGCAAATTTAACACCTACTATTGACAGTGCAAGGCTTATAAGTATCATCATGACAAGAGCATCTGCCAGCTGTCCCCTTACATATCCTGAAAATGCATAGTCCAAATCATAAATAATAACCGATATTTTACGGTTGGCTTTATCTGAAAACAGTGCAT
>JGI24709J26583_10003256_pt1 | contig 12888 bp, 12 predicted proteins | sample BioPla2DNA1_FD_26583 | JGI IMG/M metagenome (IMG submission 26583) | reverse complement strand
TACTCCAGTCACTGTCACTCTGAATAATTCAAAAATTCGATAGATTGGTACTTTGGAAGGATATATTCATTTTTTAATTACATTTTGCGGAAACTCAAGAACCTGTCATATATATCTTTAATTTTACCAAGGCTATTATTCACATAATCACTGTTTTTTTCAAATTCCTGATCAAATAATACCTGATTATATTCATTTTCGCCACGTATATTCATTACTTGCAAAACCTCTTTTTTAGATAAATCCTTATCTAGAAAATCTAGGGTTCTAATCGTATCTAGATAGCCTAATTCCATACGTAATTTAGCTCCTTTTGCAGTAAAATCCAAAGTTCCATCAATTAAGCCACCTATATTTTTAAAAGGCTTAATATGAACGAATACACAGTCTTTATATCTTTCACTAGGTGATGGGGCTGATGCAGATAGGTCTATTACATAAAAATGTCTAATCCCTAAATCATATAGTGGCTTAATAGGTGTATTATCTGTAATGCCACCATCTTTAAGTACCATTGAATTAAAAATAACATTTTCATACGCATATGGTAGTGCTGAGGAAGCAAGTAAAATTGTCTTTATATTTTCTCTGCTCTCTCCTTTAAGAGGTATGTACAACGGTTCTGGATCTGAATTCGCCTTGAATACAGATGTCGCCGCAAAAAGTGGATATTTGTAGTCGCTAATTAAATCAAAGTTTATATAGTCATCCATCAACTTCTCTAAACCAGTTCTTGAAAAAATACCTTCCTTAAGGTCAATTAACTCAGTATCAATTTTTAAAAACTGATCATTGGAAATATTCTTCCAAACATCCTGAGCCATTGCGACATCACCATGAGCAAACAGAACCATGTTCAAAGCACCAACGCTACATCCACTAATACCTGCAAACTGTGAAAAAATTCCTCTTTCTACTAAAGCCTTAAATGCACCCGATTGAAATGCACCTTTTCCACCGCCACCTGCTAGCACTAACCCCCATTTTTCTTTTGGCGGGTTAGGGTCTACAGGTTTTGACAAGTTCTTTATTTCATCTTCAAGTTGTCTAAGTCTTTCTTCAACATCCATCTTTTTACCTCTCAAATCACACTAATATAAGTTTTTAACCTTAAAATCTTTTTCAGCCTCACGACGTATATCTTTCTTTGCAATGTCTTGTCTTTTATCATAGAGTTTCTTACCCTTCGCAAGACCTATTTTAATCTTTACAAGGCTACCTTTCAAATATACTTCAAGAGGTACCAAAGTATACCCTTTTACTGATAATTGACCCTTGAGTTTGTTAATCTCACTTTTATGGAGCATTAATTTTTTTGGTCTTAATGGATCTTTATTAAAGATATTACCTTTTTCATATGGACTAATGTGCATATTGTAAATAAACACTTCTCCATTTTCAATTCTAATAAAGGATTCCTTTATAGAGCATTTTCCCATACGTAGTGATTTTACTTCTGTTCCATGCAGGCATACACCCGCTTCTATAGACTCCTCAATAAAATAGTCAAATCTAGCTTTCTTATTGTTTGCTATTAATTTGGTTGACTCTTTAGCCATAATTATTCCTTTCCACTTTCTTCATCATCATAAACCAATTCAAAATCAATAGTTCGTTTCAATTTATCTATGCTTAAAACTCTAATCTTTAATTTTTGACCTAGCTTATATGAACGTCCTGTAGCTTCACCTATCATTTCATATTTTTCTTCATCATAATAGTAATAATCATCAGTAAGTGCAGTTACATGAACCATACCCTCGATAGTGTTTGGTAATTCTACATATATTCCATAATTGGTAATACCTGAAACAACGCCTTCGAATTCCTCACCAATATGCTTGCCCATATATTCAGCTTTTTTGAGTTTTTCAGTCTCCCTTTCAGCCTCATCTGCCCTACGTTCTGTATGGCTTGTATGGTCCCCAATCTCTGGTAAAATAGAGGTATAATGTTTAATTCGCTTCTCACCTAATCCACCGTGAAGACTTTCTTTTATAATCCTATGAATCTGCAAATCTGGATATCTTCTAATTGGTGAAGTAAAATGGCAATAATACTGTGCTGCAAGTCCAAAATGTCCTGAACAAACCGACTGATATTTCGCTTGCTTCATACTTCTAAGGGTTAGTCTACTAATCAATGCTTCCTCAGGTGTTCCATCTATTCTTGATAGAAGTTTTTGTATCTCCTTTGGATGAATCTCATAATCACCTGTTTTCATACCATATCCAAAATTACTAATAAATAGACCTAGCTTTATCATCTTTTCTGAATCTGGCTTATCATGGCATCTGTATAAGAATGGTATCTCCTGCCAGAAATAGTCCTCTGCTATAGTTTCATTGGCGGCTAACATAAAGTCTTCAATAAATTTAGTTGCTGCATTTCTATCGTAAGGTAAAATATCCACTGGTACACCCTTGGCATCAAGATAGATTTTGCTTTCTGGAAAATCAAAGTCTATTGAACCTCTTTGTGTACGCCTCTTACGTATAATGGATGACAATTCCTCCATAAGTTTAAACATAGGAACAAGTTCCTCGTATTCCTTTATCTCATCAGCATCTTCATCAACTACGATTTTCTTGACACTTGTATAGCTCATTCTTCTATCTACATTTATAACTGTTTCAGCAATCTTGTGACCGATAACCTTACCTGTATTATCTATTTCCATAATGCAGCTAAGGGCTAATCTATCACACCCTTGATTTAGTGAGCAAATACCATTTGAAAGTTTATGTGGAATCATAGGAATTACTCTATCCACAAGATATACGCTAGTTCCTCTTTTAAGTGCCTCTTTATCCAATGGACTATTCTCTTTAACATAATGACTAACATCTGCTATATGAACACCTAAAATATACTTATCTTTTTCTTTTTTTAGGGTAATAGCATCATCTAAGTCCTTTGCATCCTCACCATCCATGGTAACAGTTTGCCAATCACGGATATCCATTCTGCCCGCCATATCCTTTGAATCTATTTCATCTGGAATGTCTTCTACTTGCTTTAATACATCCTCAGGAAACTCCATAGGAATCCCATTTGCCTTAACAATAGACAATATATCTGTACCAGGGTCATTAATATGACCTATAATTTCTATGATTTCACCCTCTGGTTTTTTCTCATCAGAACCGAAATCAGTAATCTTTACTACTACTTTATGCCCTGTTATAGCTCCCATAGATTTTCCATTAGGAATATAAATGTCACTTGAAAACTTTTGATTATCTGCAATTACAAATCCAAAATTTTTGGCTTTTTGATACATTCCAACTATATCCGTATCTGCATGAGCGATAATCCTAATAATCTCGCCTTCTCTTCGCTTTCCATCTCCACTCTTTCTAGATGGACGTAAAGCAACTTGTACAGTATCTCCATGAACCGCACCATGAGTTTTGCTTTCTGGAATAAAGATATCCTCATCTTCACCCTCAATGGTTACAAAACCAAAGCCTCTAGCGTTGCCCTCGAAACTGCCCTTTATAAGATTGTTGCTAAGTTTATCGTACTTACCTTTCTTAGATACACCTATTTTTCCCTCGGCAACTAATTCGTTGAGTACAAAAACTAATTCTTCCCTATTTTCCTTTGGGACGTTTAATAGTATAGCAAGTTCCTTTGCTTTCATAGGTGTATATTCATTACTGCCAATGATATCAAGCAGTATCTTTTTACGTTCTTCTATTTTTTCTTTTTCCATATATATCAAGCTCCTTAATCCACTCTTTTAATGGATATTTATTCCTGTTTATTTTACCATATCTTTGAGACAAAAAAAATCCCCTTTTACAAAAGCAAAAGGGGAATAAATTCATATATAACTAGTTCCAGAACTTTAAGTTAAGAACAAGAGCTAAAATAAAAAATAAAACGGCTAAAATCTTTGTTGCCTTCTCTAACTTACCTTCCATAGAACGACCTTTGTTCTTTCCCCAGTAAGTATCTGCAGCTCCGTTTATAGATCCTGATAAGCCAGCTGACTTTCCTTCTTGCATAAGTACAATAACTGTGAGCACAAGTGCTACTACTAAAAATACAACTGTTAATATATTCTGAAACATAACATTACCTCCTGAAATCATAAGCAAGGTCTATGTTATCACACAATTATTATAAATGCAAGATTTTTTTTCTTAATTCTTTTGCAATTTTTAGAAGTTTGTTATATTTTGCTGTTCGCTCAGCTCTACATGGTGCCCCACACTTTATTTGTCCTGCATTCATACCCACTACTAAATCAGATATAAATGTATCCTCCGTAAAAAAACAAAGCAGATTTTCACCTGCTTTGTCATAAGTATCTTTAATATTATTATCAAATATCACTTTAATATTCAAATATTACTTTATAATTCATTTATTACTTTTATCTATTTAACAATAAGTGACTTTCCTGTCATTTCTTGTGGCTGTTCCATTCCCATAATCTCAATAAGAGTTGGAACGATATCTGCAAGACAGCCATCTTCTCTTAACTTAAATGATGGGTCAGCATTTACAAGGATAAATGGTACTGGGTTTGTTGTATGAGCTGTAAATGTCTCACCTGTTTCATAATCAACAAGCTGTTCAACATTACCATGGTCTGCACATATGAATAATGCTCCATCCACCTGCTTAATGAAGTTTACAACTTCACCAACACATTCATCTATAACTTCCACTGCCTTTGTTGCAGCTTCAACAACACCTGTATGTCCAACCATATCAGGGTTTGCAAAGTTACAAATAATAACATCATACTTATCACTTGTGATTGCTTTGCATAACTCATCACATACAGTATATGCGCTCATTCTAGGCTTTTTATCATATGTTGGAACATATTTTGGTGAGTTAACTAATATCCTGTCTTCACCTTCATTTGGTTCTTCTACTCCACCGTTAAAGAAGAAGGTAACATGTGCATACTTCTCTGTTTCTGCTATTCTTGCCTGCTTTAAGTTGTTAGCTGCAAGATATTCTCCAAATGTGTTCTTGAGAGAGACTTTGTTAAATGCAATCTTTTTATTTGAAATAGTTACATCATATTCTGTAAAACATACAAATTCTACAGATTTTCTTGCTCCTCTATTAAATCCAGTAAAATCATCATCACAGAAAGCTCTTGTCATTTCACGAGCTCTGTCAGGTCTAAAGTTGAAAAATACTACTGAATCTCCATCATTAACCTTTGCAACTGGAGCACCATCTTTTGTAATTACTGATGGAACAACAAATTCATCATTTACGCCAGCTTCATATGAAGATGCAATTACCTCCACAGGATCAGTTGCCATAGCACCTTCGCCATTTACTATAGCATTGTATGCCTTTTCGACTCTATCATAGTTATTATCTCTATCCATTGCATAGTAACGACCTGAAACAGAAGCTACTTCGCCAACTCCGATTTCCTTCATTTCATTGCACAATGCCTCCATGAATCCTTTTCCTGATGTTGGAGCTGTATCTCTTCCATCTAAGAATGCATGTACATAAACCTTTTCGAGTCCATACTCTTTAGCCATTTTAAGTAAACCATAAAGGTGTGTATTATGACTATGTACACCACCATCTGATAATAAACCAAATGTATGAAGTGCACTATTGTTCTTTTTGCAATTTTCCATAGCTGCTACTAAAGATTCATTCTTAAAGAAATCTCCATCATTAATCTCTTTTGTAATTCTAGTAAGTTCTTGGTATACGATTCTTCCTGCACCCATATTTAAATGTCCTACTTCTGAATTACCCATCTGACCATCTGGAAGACCTACTGCCATTCCTGAAGCATATCCTTTAACAAATGGATATTCCTTCATAAGTGAATCCATAACTGGTGTATTCCCTAGTGCTACTGCATTACCTTCAGTTTTATCATTTAATCCATATCCATCAAGAATCATTAAAACAACTGGTTTCTTGCTCATAATATATCTCCTTTAATAAGTGTAATTTAACTGTAAATGTCTTGAAAATACCATTAAGTCCTTTGATACTATAACACTACTTTTACAAGTTTTCAAGAAAATTATACATTAGTAACTACTTGTTTTTTTGTCTATAAGTGTTAATATTTAATATATAAAAAATGATAGGAGAAAATATGATTACACAGGAGCAAAAAAACGCACAACGCAAGCGTACAAAGAAGGAAAACACACAAAATGAGAACGCTAAAAACGAGGATGCTAAAGACAAAAGAAATAAGAAGGGAACAGTCAAAAAAATAAATAATAGAAACTCTATATTAATTATTTTTTTATTATTTGCACTTGTATTCATATCCCTTGGTACTATATATCTTATAAAAGATAAGGATAAAAAGGAACCAGTTACCACTGAAGAACCTACTACCGAAAAGATTATTATAAAAGATTTTGTCGGCATAAAAGACACTACATTTACTGCAAACATTGATAAATACTACTCATATGGTACAAGCCTTTGCATTGATGGTTCATTTACAAATAGCGAATTTGGCGAAACTTCAACTGCATCCCTTGTGTTAAGACAAGCTTACACATTTGAAGATGGTTCTATAAACGAAACAGATTTATTTGAATTTCCATTGATTGTTTCAACAGATGAAAACCACATAACCTTTAGTTCATATGAACACATTAACACTGGTATCGATTTAGAAAAAATCACCCTAGGTGAATATTGTATGCTTCTAAAGATTACTACAAATAATGTTACGACTTATGGCACATTATCTGCACAAGGTGAAAACGATGCATTTACATACTACTCCATTACAAAGAATGGTACAAACAATAAAATCGACCTGTCATTTGAAACCTTCGAGAATACAGCTTACACATCCGTAAACTGTGTTGCTTCTACCCTTCCAGATGATGTCTACGATATCGTTATCGATCCTGGTCATGGTGGAAATGACCCTGGTGCAATTAATGGTGACTATAACGAAAGAGTTATGATGCTTGATTATGCCATAGATTTAAAAGCCGCCCTTGAAGCAAAGGGATTTAAGGTATTACTTACACGGGATGGTTCGGAAGGCGATGATGTATGGATGGCATACACCATGTATGATGAAGATGGACGTGTTAATGTGGCATCCGCATCTAAGGCAAAGATTTGCTTATCATTGCACCTAAATAGCAATGAAGTAGCCCTCTCTCGAGGTGGCCTACAAATCTATTTCTCATGTCGTGCTAACCAAGCATCTGCTGAGATACTTGCTAAAAATATTATCAATTCCTCTGGAACTTATCCTTCATCAATGAGTTCTTTCAAAGTCGCTGACGGACTATATACAAGAGCCTTTTCTGCAGGCGACATGGCAGACTCCAGAAATTACGCTATCGAAAAAGGTATGGTGCCTTACGATGTAGCTCCAAACACTGATTTCTACTTTATGATACGTGAATTAGGCGGTGTAGCTACAGGTGCCTACATTGATGGTAGAAACCCTGATTATGGAACTAACCTTTACAGAGATAGTTTAAATGGAGTAGAATCTTTTATCCTTGAACTAGGATTCATCTCTGTAGACAGTGATTTAAATCACCTTATAGAAAATAAAGCGCAATATGTTGAAGGCATCGTAAAGGGACTTCTTGAAAGTTTACAATAGACCGTGAATTATTAATAATAATTAAAATAAGCTGTAGATGTGAAAATTACCAACATCTACAGCTTTACTTTTTTTAATCTATATTACGCATTTATTATGCCTACTGCCTGGGCATCTAGGGAATCCAGAGTATCTTCGCTACATACTGTACGCTCTTCCAACAACTCCATCTTCTTTGTATAATATGACATAACCGAACTTCTTGTAATGATACCCATAAAAAAGTTTCTATCATCAACTACAGGAACGAAATTTTGATGCATTAGTCTCTCTACAACCTCTTCAACTGACTCATCAATTGTAATCGGATTATTCCACCAATTTCTAATAATATCCCTGATTTTACAATCACTATCACTATGAGCTGATTCCATATTGCTATCCATAACGCTCCACAGGAAATCTCCCTCACAAACTGTACCCACATATTCTCCAGTTTTCTTAATAACTGGTATTGCAGCAAATCTTCTTTCTCTCATAATAGCCAAACCACTTGCTACTGTATCGTCATCAAACAGATACATAGTTTCTGTTTTATTAGTAAGTAGAAAAAGTATATTCATATTCTATACCAGCATATTTATCTTCATAAATACACGTTCCTTTCGCATAAAATTCTTAACAAGCTACACTACAAGTATACACTATTTTTCCATAATACGGTATTTAATTTTTTCTAAATATTTTATGAACTTATAAACATTGATTAATAAATCGGTGATGTTCATAAAACTTTCTGATTCTTAAAAATAAATCCTGGCACAAATAAAAACTCCCTGATATATTCCATAGATAAAAGGAACTTAATTCCAATCATCTTTTGGTATATATCAGGAAGTTACAATCTTTACAAATTATTTTAAAATATAAATTTACTATTTATTGTAGTTAACAATCTTTCCAAAGTCTGGTTTTAAAGATGCTCCACCAACAAGTCCGCCATCAATATCTGGCTGTGCAAATAATTCTGCAGCACTGTCTGCCGAAACACTACCACCGTACTGGATACGAATTGCTGCTGCTGTTGCTTCATCGTAAATTTCACCGATGCAAACACGAATTGCTGCACATACTTCTTCTGCCTGAGCAGTTGTTGCTACCTTACCTGTACCAATAGCCCAAATTGGCTCATAAGCAATAACTGCTTCCTTAGCCTGATCTGCTGTTACATTTAAGAATGCAATCTTAATCTGTTGACGAATCAAGTCAATTGTTACGCCTTGTTCTCTTTGTGTTAACGATTCTCCACAACAAACGATAGGTGTAATACCATGTTCAAAAGCTTTTAACACTTTTTTGTTTACTGTTTCATCTGTTTCAGCGAAGTATTCTCTTCTTTCTGAATGTCCAATAATTACGTATTTAACACCTGCGTCAACTAACATAGCTGGAGAAATTTCTCCTGTATAAGCTCCGCTTTCTTCGAAATACATATTTTCTGCACCAACACAGATATTGCTTCCCTTTGCTGCTTCCATTACTGGAATAATTGAAATAGCAGGAACGCAGAAAACCACATCAACATCTTCATTTGCTACTAATGGTTTTAATTCATTTACTAATTTAACTGATTCACTAGGAGTCATATTCATCTTCCAGTTACCAGCGATTATTTTTCTTCTAGACATTTTTTATCTCCTGATATATAAATTTTTAGTTTTTGTCGTTTGCTGCAGCTACTCCTGGAAGTTCTTTTCCTTCTAAGAATTCAAGAGATGCTCCACCACCTGTAGAAATATGTGTCATCTTATCACCAAATCCTAAGTTGTTTACAGCTGCTGCTGAATCACCACCACCGATGATTGTTGTTCCGTCAACTTCTGCTAAAGCCTTAGCTACAGCTACTGTACCTGCTGCAAAGTTTGACATTTCGAAACATCCCATTGGTCCATTCCAAACTACTGTCTTAGCGTCAGCTACTGCATCTGCGAACAACTTTGATGTTTCTGGTCCGATATCTACACCTTCCATATCAGCTGGAATTTCTCCACGACCAACAACCTTGAAGTTTGCATCATTTGAGAATGCATCTGCTACTACTGTATCAACAGGGATTAATAACTTAACGCCCTTTTCTTCAGCTTTTTTCATCATGCTTACTGCATATTCTTTATAATCTTCTTCAAGTAAAGACTTACCAACTTCTTCGCCTAAACCAGCCATAAATGTATAAGCCATACCACCACCAATGATAAGAGTATCTACTTTATCAAGAAGGTTTTCAATAACTGAAATCTTTGAAGAAACTTTAGCTCCACCAAGGATTGCTACGAATGGTCTAACTGGATTGTTTACTGCGTTTCCTAAGAAATCAATTTCTTTTTGCATAAGGTAACCAACTACAGCTGTGTCAACGAACTGTGTAACACCAACATTTGAACAATGTGCTCTATGAGCTGTACCAAAAGCATCGTTTACAAAAACATCGCAAAGAGAAGCTAATTCTTTACTGAATTCTTCGCCATTCTTTGTTTCTTCTGCTCTGTAACGTGTGTTTTCAAGAAGAACTACATCACCATTATTCATAGCTTCTACTGCAGCCTTAGCGTTTGCTCCAACTACTTCTGGATCTGCTGCAAATTTAACATCCATCTCAAGTAACTGAGCAAGTCTTTTAGCAACTGGTGCTAAAGATAATTCAGGTTTTGGCTCACCCTTTGGTTTACCAAGATGTGAACAAAGGATAACTTTTCCTCCGTCAGAGATTAATTTCTTTATTGTAGGAAGTGCTGCTACAAGACGATTTTCATCTGTAATATTTAATTCTGCATCAAGAGGTACATTAAAATCACAACGTACCAATACTCTTTTACCATTTACGTTAATATCATCTACTGATTTTTTGTTAAGCATTTTATTGCCCCTTTCAAAATAAATATATTAATATTTTATTGTTGTCTGTTAATTGACTAAAAAAGGGCCCGGCCCATAAGACCGGACCCTCTGAGGATCGTATAATAATCCAAGAAGTCTATGATTTAATTAAGCTAATTCAGCGAAATACTTAATTGTTCTAACCATCTGGCTTGTGTATGAGTTTTCGTTGTCATACCAAGAAACAACCTGAACTTGATATAAATCATCAGCAACTTTTGATACCATTGTCTGAGTTGCATCAAATAATGAACCATAGCTAATACCAACAACGTCTGATGATACGATTTCATCTGTATTGTAACCAAATGATTCAGAAGCAGCAGCCTTCATAGCAGCGTTGATTCCTTCTTTAGTTACATCTGTACCCTTAACAACTGCTGTAAGGATTGTTGTAGAACCTGTTGGAACTGGAACTCTCTGTGCAGAACCGATTAACTTACCACTTAATTCTGGGATAACTAAACCGATTGCCTTAGCAGCACCTGTTGAGTTAGGAACGATATTAACTGCAGCAGCTCTTGCTCTTCTAAAGTCACCTTTTCTATGTGGTCCATCAAGTACCATCTGATCACCTGTGTAAGCGTGAATTGTAGACATAATACCTGACTGGATTTTAGCATAGTTATTAAGTGCGTTAGCCATTGGAGCTAAACAGTTTGTTGTACATGAAGCAGCTGAAATAATCTGATCTTCTGCTGTTAATATATCTTCGTTTACTGAGAATACGATTGTCTTAAGATCATCACCAGCTGGAGCTGAGATAACTACCTTCTTAGCACCTGCATCGATATGAGCCTGTGATTTAGCCTTTGATACATAGAAACCTGTACATTCAAGAACTACATCTACATCGATTTCTCCCCAAGGAAGTTTAGAAGCATCTGCTTCTGCGTAAATTTTGATTTCTTTACCATCTACTACGATTGAGCTTTCTTTTGCTTCAACCTTATCTGCTAAAGCATATCTGCCCTGAGATGAATCATACTTTAATAAGTGAGCTAACATAGCTGGATTTGTTAAGTCGTTAATAGCAACTACTTCATATCCTTCTGCTCCGAACATTTGTCTGAATGCAAGACGTCCAATACGTCCAAAACCATTGATTGCAACTTTTACTGCCATCTGTTATATTCCTCCTAATATAAAAAATAAAAAATTTTTTGTAAGATTGTTAAAAAATAATCTAACTGAGAATATTTTACCTAATTTGTCCAAAAATATCAAGTCTATTTTATTTAAATAAAAAAAACTTTATAATTGTTTCCATTTATGCTAATATTTCACCAAAAGAATTTTATTTTTTGTAGATATTCACAAGGAGATATTATGATGATTTCAGATTTACATTTACATACCAATTTTTCTTCTGATAGCGAAACAAATCCAGAAGATTTAATTTTAAGAGCTATTAATTTGAAAATGCCCTACATATGTTTTACCGATCACAATGAATTTGACTACGAGGATGGTCTATTTATTCTAGATATGGAAAGCTATTTCACTACCCTTACCACTCTTAAAGAGAAATATAAAGATAAAATTCAAGTTCTTATTGGTGTAGAACAAGGTCTTGAGGCAACAAAAGTATCAAAAACGAAAGAATTTATATCAAGATACCCTTTTGACTTTGTTATCGGCTCTTCTCATATGGTTAACGGTGTCGACCCATATTATCCACAGTTCTTTGAAAATCGTACTACTTATGAGGCTATATGCGAATATTTTCAATCTATATTAGATAATTTAGATGTGTATGATGATTTTGATGTATACGGGCATATTGATTATGTAATTAGGTATCCTAAAAACATTGATACAAACTATTGCTTCGATAAGTATAGCAAGTACTTAATCCCTATTCTTTCACGCATTATTAAATCAGGCAAGGGAATTGAGATAAATACTGGTGGATTCCGTTCAAAAATAAAGGAATCCAACCCATCATTAGAAATAATTAAGAAATATAAAGAATTAGGAGGGAATATAATTACAGTTGGTTCGGATGCTCATTTTCTCTCTGATTTCGCATCTGAGTTTGACAAGGCATTAGCTTATTTAAAAGCGGCTGGTTTTAATTATTACAATGTTTTCATAGATAGAAAGCCTCTAAATATACCTATATTATAGAATTTCTTTATTTTTCAAATTACGTAGACCTTAAAAACATCCCAATCGCAAGATTTTTGATCTTACTATTGGGATGTTTTATGTATTAAAATTGTTATATATGCTATTTATATTGAGAGCTCATCATAATCTTCAATCAAATAATTAATAATTAGTTTATCACCTTTCACTTCCATAATGATTTAGGCGTTTGCGAAACGCCACAACCCGCATATATACGGGATATTTCTTTTATAAAAAAACAACAACTCCTCACTGATTTATGGTAAAATTGAGTTATT
>JGI24709J26583_10003255_pt1 | contig 12892 bp, 10 predicted proteins | sample BioPla2DNA1_FD_26583 | JGI IMG/M metagenome (IMG submission 26583) | reverse complement strand
GGTATGACACTTTTAGGCTCTGACAGCCACACTCCCACAGCTGGTGGATTGGGTATGCTTGCCATTGGTGCAGGTGGCTTAGACGTTGCAGTTGCAATGGGAGGGGGACCATACTATCTTACAATGCCAAAGGTGTGCAAAGTAACTTTAAAAGGCAAATTAAAGCCATGGGTAAGTGCAAAGGATATAATTTTAGAAGTTTTGAGAATTTTAACTGTAAAGGGTGGAGTTGGTAAGGTAATTGAATATGCTGGAGAGGGCATCAAAAGCCTAACTGTACCAGAGCGTGCTACCATTACAAATATGGGTGCAGAGCTTGGAGCAACCACTTCTATTTTCCCAAGTGATGAAATGACAAAGGAGTTTTTAAAGGCACAGGGAAGAGAAGGAGACTGGGTAGAACTAAAACCTGATGCTGATGCCTTATATGATGAAGAAGTAGAAATAGATTTGAACAGTCTAGAACCTTTAGCAGCAAAGCCTCACAGTCCAGATAATGTTGAGAAGGTAAAAGATATAGGAAAAATTAAAGTTGATCAGGTTGCCATAGGAAGCTGTACAAACTCTTCTTTTATGGACATGATGAAAGTTGCAAAAATATTAAAAGGCAAAACTGTTAACCCGGATGTAAGTCTTGTAATTGCACCAGGTTCAAAACAAGTACTTACAATGATTGCTAAAAATGGTGCTTTAGCAGATATGGTTGCAGCAGGAGCAAGGATTTTAGAAAGTGCATGTGGACCATGTATAGGTATGGGACAGGCACCTAAAACCAATGCAGTATCACTTAGGACATTTAACAGGAATTTTGAAGGTAGAAGTGGTACAAGGTCAGCTCAAGTTTATCTTGTTAGTCCAGAGGTGGCAGCTGCTAGTGCTATTACTGGTGTACTCACAAATCCAGAAGAATTAGGAGAGGCACCAGATGTTAAAATGCCTTCAGAATTTATTGCAGATGATAATATGATTGTGGCACCAGCACCTGAAGGGGAAGATGTTGAAGTTGTTAGAGGCCCTAATATCAAGCCGTTTCCACTAAATAAAGAATTGGAAAATGAGATTGGAGGCAAAATTCTTATAAAAGTAGAAGATAATATAACTACTGACCATATTATGCCGTCAAATGCAAAGCTATTGCCATATAGATCAAACATCCCTTATCTTGCAGAGTACTGCCTGACACCATGTGATCCTGATTTTCCTAAAAGAGCAAAGGAAAACAATGGAGGATTTATTATAGGGGGCTCTAATTATGGTCAAGGGTCTAGTAGAGAACATGCTGCACTTGCACCACTTCAATTAGGAGTAAAGGGAGTTATAACAAAGTCATTTGCAAGGATTCATATGGCTAACTTAATTAACTCTGGTATTATTCCTATGACTTTTGAAAATGAAGGGGATTATAATGAAATAGATATGGGAGACGAAATCGTCATTGAAAACATTATAGAGCAGATTAAAAGCGGTGGCAAGCTAACTGTGAAGAACAAAACAAAAAATAAAGAAATACCAGTTAATGTAAGTTTATCTGAAAGACAGGTAGAGATTATATTAGCAGGTGGACTTATTAATTATACAAAGAAGAAAAGTAAGTAAATACTTTTAATCTTAAGCTAAGCAACAAAAGACTATGAATATTTTGCCAAACTTAGTAATTGATATTATGGTGTGCTCTTTAAAAGGAGGGAGCAAAAGTGGTGAAAATTGATTTAGTTGAAAGGGAAAACCACGTATATTCACTTAGAGCAAAGGTGTTTTATCGTATTCGGAATGATATTTTAAATGGAGTATATAAACCTGGTGAAGTCCTGGTTGAAAAGAAGTTGTGTGAAGCTCTTGGTGTTAGCAGAACTCCCATACGTGAAGCTATGATGCAGCTAGAACATGAAGGACTTGTTCAATCTGTTCCTAATAAAGGTGTAATTGTTAGGGGAATATCCACAAAGGATATTGAAGAAATATATGCTATACGAATGATGATAGAAGGTTTTGCAGCTAAGCTTGCAGTAGAAAATATAACAAAAGAGGATTTAGATGAACTCAAAGAGGCTATTGACTTACAGGAATTTTATACAACAAAAAAAGATAAGGAACATCTTATTAAGTTTGACTTAAGATTTCATGAAATAATCCTTAGAGCTGCAAGAAGCAATCCTCTTATAGATCTACAAAGGACATTTAATCACTATGTCCAAAAAATAAGAGTATCATCATATAAAACTCCTTTGAGGGCACAGGAAGCTTTAAAAGAGCATAAGGCTATATTAGATGCAATAATCAATAAGGATGCCCAACTAGCAGAAAAGCTTACTGTAGAGCATATTAAAAATGCAGCTAATGCATATAAAAACTAATATTATATTTTAAAAAAAAGTCAGATAATAAAATTCTGTTTTTTGAAATGGATTTTATTATTTGACTTATTCATTAATAAATTGGAGTTAAAAGAATGAAAATTCCAGAAGATTTTTTAAAAAAAATGAAAATACTGCTTGGAGATGAAGAGTTTAAATTATTTTTAAAATCCTATGATTATCCTGGTCATCATGGGCTTAGGGTAAATACTCTTAAGATAAGTGTTGAGGAGTTTTTAAAAATTTCTCCATTTCACTTAAAACCTATTCCTTGGACAAAGGATGGGTTTTACTACTCAAAAGATGAGAACCCTGGAAAACACCCTTTTTATCATTCAGGTCTTTATTATATTCAAGAACCCAGTGCTATGTTTCCAGGGGCTGTAATTGATGCCAAACCTGGAGAATACATATTAGACCTTTGTGCTGCACCAGGAGGAAAAACCGTTCAAATGGCGGCAGGTATGAAGGGGAGTGGGCTATTAGTAGCAAATGACATTAGCTTTGAGAGAACAAAAACATTGATTAAGAATATAGAATTATTTGGTGTTACAAATTCAATAGTTACAAATGATACCCCAGAAAATCTTGCATCTAAATTTCCAGAATTTTTTGATAAAATACTTGTTGATGCACCTTGTTCAGGGGAAGGAATGATTAGAAGGGATGAAAATGCTGCAAAAAGCCTTAAAAAATTCAATTCTAATATATGTTCTAACATGCAAAGAGATATTTTAGAAAATGCCTACAAAATGTTAAAACCAAGTGGTTTATTGGTTTATTCAACTTGTACTTTTTCACCAGAAGAAAATGAAAAGATAATAAGCTCATTTTTAGATAAATTTAGTGATTGCCAGCTTGTTGACATTGTTAAAGTAGGAGGAATTGAAAGTGGTAGACCTGAGTGGGCAGATGGAAATAGTGAGTTTTTAAAAACTGCCAGACTTTGGCCGCATAGGTTAGATGGTGAAGGGCATTTTACTGCACTTATTAAAAAACTAGGCGATGCAGAAAAAGTCTCTGAGGGCAAAATAGATTATATTAAGGATGAAGAACTTAAGCCCTTTTATAATTTTTTAAATGAAAATATAGCCGGGGAAATAAAAGGGTTTTTTACCATAAAGAAAAATCATTTATACCTTTTACCAGTGAAAACTCCTGATTTAGCAGGTATAAAAATATCTAAATTTGGGTGGTATCTAGGAGAATTTAAGAGAGGAAGATTTGAACCTAATCACTCATTTATAATGGCACTTAAAAAAGAGAATATTATAAATACAATAGATTTTCATTGGGATTCATTAGAGATATCTAAGTATTTAAAGGGTGAAACGTTGATTGTTGATGGCAAGAAGGGATATACTGGTGTACTAGTAAATGGACACACTGTTGGATGGGCAAAACAAACAGGTACTATGTTAAAAAATCTTTATCCAAAAGGATGGAGGAGGGTGACCTAATTTGCGAGACACTCAAAGGGTGGATAAATTGTTGTCAAATTCGGGTTTTGGCACTAGAAAAGAAATTAAGAAATTAATTAAAAGTGGTATTGTAAAAGTTGATGGAGAAATTGTAACAGATAGTGGTATGCATATTAATCCATTAAACAGTTTAGTTGAAGTAGGAGGAGAAATAGTTAAGTATCGTGAATATATCTATGTCATGATGAATAAACCTCAAGGAGTAATATCTGCAACTTATGACAAAAGGCATATGACAGTTGTAGATATTTTACCTGATGAGTACAAATGTTTTGACCTTTTCCCTGTAGGAAGGCTGGATATAGATACTGAAGGACTTCTGATAATGACAAATGATGGACAACTTGCCCATGAAATTTTGTCACCTAAAAGGCATGTGCCTAAAAAATACTATGCCGTTATTGAAGGAACTGTTACTGAAGAAGATGTTGGGTATTTTAAAAAAGGTGTTGTGCTAGAAGATGGGTATAAAACTCTTCCTTCAGATTTAAAAATATTAAGTTCAGAAGATATTTCCCATGTGGAAGTTATAATTTATGAAGGAAAATTTCATCAGATAAAAAGAATGTTTCAAGGGGTAAATAAAAAAGTTAAATATTTAAAAAGGATAGAGATGGGGAAGCTAAAGCTAGATAGCACCCTTTTAAAAGGTGGGTGCAGGGAGTTATCTAAAAGTGAAGTGAATTTACTTAAGATGACAAATGACTCTAATGTAAATTAAAAATTTCCAATTCAAGAGGTAAGGATTATGAATAGGCAGGCAATAAACAAATTAACTTTATTTTTGACAGGTCTTGAACAGAGGTACAGAGACAATGTAGACTTTTTTAAAAAGATAAGTTTTAAATTTAAATCTGGAAATAGAGAATTTATAGGAAGTGTTTGGGCAGATGGAGATATATTAAAATTAAATTTTAACACTAAGACTGAAGAAATTAATATAGAAGAATTGGCAAAAAAAACATCTCAATATGCCAAAGATTATGACAACTTGCTGTTTACATATGAAGAAAGAGGCAGCACCATTATTATAGAGGCTGACGATAAAAATGTAAAAATGAAGACTGAAAATTCTGACAAAGAAAGTGATTTAGCAAAAATACACAGTGACTCACCTAAAATATCTAATAGAGATTATTATATAAAAGTTGGGCAGGCAGATGAACTTTTAAGAGAAATAGGTATTTTAGGCTCTAATAATAAAGTTAAAAACAATATGATACGAAAGTACAATCAAATTGATCATTTTGTTGAGCTTATTGATGATACAATAAAAGAACTATATAAAAAGAATGATTCCATAACTGTTTTAGATTGTGGATGTGGGAAGTCATACCTTTTATTTGTTTTAAATTATTACATTAAAGAAGTTTTGAAAAAACCTTGCTATTTTATAGGGCTAGACTATTCAGCTTCTGTTATTGAAGCTTCTAAAAAAACAGCTTCTAATTTAGGATATAAAAACATGGAATTTAAAGTAACAGACATAAAAAATTATAGTGCTCAAAGAAAGATAGATTTAGTCATTAGTTTACATGCATGTAATACTGCAACAGACGAAGCTATTGGATTTGCAATTAACAATAATGTTGAGGCAATAGTAGCAGTGCCATGCTGTCAGCAGGAAATATTAAGTCAGTATTCTTTCAAACCTTTTNACAGTATAATAAAACATGGCGTTTTAAAGGCCCGCATGGCAGATATTCTTACTGATGGTATAAGATTGCTTTTATTAGAAGCTTTAGGATATAAAGTTTCGGTAGTAGAATATGTATCTCCTATTGATACGCCTAAAAATCTTATGATAAGAGGGCAGAAAGTTTATGATAAAAACAACAAAATCTTAGAAGAATATAGAAGTTTAAAAAAGATGTTAGATATTGAACCTACTTTAGAGAAGCTGATTTTGCATTGGTAACTTTTGGACTTTATTTTTAATTGGTTGACTAGCAGTAGTTTTTTTTGTAAAATAGTTTTAGGTATAAATTCAATGGTTTATAAAAGCATGTAGAATTAACTAATTATTTCATTATTTAATGAAAAAAATTAACCAGTTGTTAATTTTTTTGAATTAAGTTCCGATTAATTATGATAGAATGGTTTTGATTAAGTTTGTAATTTTACGAACTTTTAGCAAAAAACCAATGTGTATGGTAATCTAATTTAATTTATCAACTAAGTAAGTGAATAAGATTAAATTTAGCTACATTAAAAAATATACGAAGGAGTATTTTTAATTACTAAAATCAAAAATAAGAGGTGATTATCATGGCAAGAACAAAACAGTTGTATGAAGGAAATGGTGTTCAAGTATCAAAATCATCAATACGTGTCGGAGATGAAATAACTCTGTCTTATAGTGGATTGCTAGTTCAATGTGGTGCTGAATCAGTTTATGCACACATTGGGTATGGAGAGAACTGGGAAGAAAAAGAATTTATACCAATGGAAAAATGTGATGATGTTTTTAAAGCTAAAATTAAAGTAACTCATCCTGATAATCTTAATGTGGCTTTTAAAGACAGTGGAGATAATTGGGACAACAATTCCCTTTCAAATTATTCCTTTAAAGTGTCTGAAAAGGCTACAAGAACTTCCCAAAAGGCAAGCAGTACAGAAAAAAAGGCAACTAGTACAGGGAAGAAGGCAACTAGTACAGGGAAGAAGGCAACCAGTGCAAAAAAAACCACTACAGAAAAGGCTGCTAAAAAGACAACTACAAAGACAACTACAAAAAAGACTGCTGCAAAAAAGAGTGAAAGTTAAAATTTTTTAAGAAAAAAATTATATTATAAAATAAAAAAGAGGAGTTTTCCTCTTTTTTATTTTTGAGGTGTTTTGTTAAAAACAAAGGATTTGACAATAAATTAATATAGTATTAATATTAATTTATAAATATAACTATTTTAATTTGTGAGAAATGACTTTAGATGTCTTAAGTAAAAAAACATCTTCAAAAGGCTGCGTTTACATAACTGTTAGCAAATTGTGGTTTTGACGGTTTGTTATTTGTCTCTAAGGTTTTGACAAAGGAGGACATAGGTTTTGTTTTATGTTATGGTGGTGGAAGATGACCGTATACTAGGGGAATGGTTTAAAAGCCAAATCAAGTGGGGTGATTATGGTTTTGAACTTGTATGTGTTGCAAGTGATGGAATAGATGCTTTGCAAAAACTAAATCAACATCAAATAGATCTTGTAATTTCAGAAATTAATATGCCAAAAATGAATGGAATAGAGTTGTTAAACACAGTCAAAGAATATGGTAAAGAAACCATGGTAATATATTTAACTAAAGATGAAGATTTTTCTTATGCAAAACACGGATTGTTATTAGGTGCATATGATTATCTTATAAAGCCTATAAATAGTGAGGATTTATATAGCTTACTTAAAAATGCTTATGAAAATTTAAAAAAAAGACATTTAGAGAAAGAAAAAAGCCAAAAACTAAAAGAAAAGCTAGAAATGAATTTTTCTATATCAAGGGAAAAAATATTATATGATTTATTAAGAGGCAAAGAGGTATTTAGTAAATTAAATGGCCTTATTAGCGAATATAATATTAATATTTTAGATAGAATGGTTTTGGTAGGAATAATAGAAGTAGGGAATTTTGATGAAATTTCTAAAGAGTGGATCAAAAGTGGAAAACTTGGAGAATTAATTAAAAAAACAAGAGAAGTAATACATAATATTGCAAAAGGGTATAATAATTTAATTTGCAACACTATTGATATGGACATAGGCATTGTTGGAATCATTTTACAGCCCATTAACGAAATCAAAAAGAAGAAATTTGAAGATTTATCAAATGATTTTTATGAGGCTGTATCAGAGGAGATCAAAAAAAATTACAATGTAAGGGTAACGGTAGGTATAGGCAATGTGGTTTCAAATCCAAATGATATTAGCTTAAGCTATATGGGCGCAAAATCAGCATTGAGACATAAATATATTTTAGGTGGAAACAGGATTATAAATATAAGCCAATTTAATGAAAATAGCAATAAAAGTCTTCTATATCCTGTAGAGAGAGAAAAAATATTAGCAGAATACATAATGGCTGGAGACGATAAGGCTTTAAAACTTGCAGAAAATATATTTGACGATATTGCAGCAGGAGGACAAGACAATCTTAAAAGGATGGCCTTTGCTGCAGGTCAATTGATATTTAACATATCCCATTTTATTGATATACATTATGGATTTATAAATAAGTTATATGATTTTAGTGAATTTACAAATATCAATATATCTGATTTTAATTCTAAAGAAGAAATAAAGGTGTATTTTATTAAATTTGTTACAAGTGTTTTAGATGTTGTAAAAGAGTACAAGCCAGCACAAAGTAATGCTCTTATAAAAAAAGCATGTGAATATGTTTTAGGAAATATAGAAGAGGATATTACATTATTATCCATAGCCGAATATTTAAATATAAGCAAAAATTATTTTTGTTCATTATTTAAACAGGAAACAGGATATAATTTTTTAGAGTATGTGACAAAGATTAAAATGGAGTGGGCAAAAATGCTTCTAAAAGAAGGAAACTATAAAACTTACGAGGTAAGTGAAATGTTAGGTTATAGGGAAGCAAGTTATTTTAGCAGGCTTTTTAGAAAGTATACAAATCAAAGTCCAGCAGAATATAAAAAAAGTTTTCAAAATAAATCCTATTGACATTAAACTTTATTCTTGACAAAGACAATTATAGAGAGTATAATTGTCTTTGCGGTCAATTTAGGAGCGCGGGTTTAACTCAGTGGTAGAGTGTCACCTTGCCAAGGTGAAAGTCGCGAGTTCGAATCTCGTAACCCGCTCCAACAGAAATACGCGGGTGTAGTTCAATGGTAGAACATCAGCCTTCCAAGCTGATTGCGAGGGTTCGATTCCCTTCACCCGCTCCATTTTATTTTAAGCCTTTTATATTGATAATAATACATAGTCTTTTCAAAAATCCTTTTTAATTTTCCCTAGTTCTTAAGGTTTATTTTTATCTATATTTAATATATAATTATTGTAGTAATAGATTCATTTGAATTTTAGTTACTAAAATTCACTGACTTTTTTAATATTCATTGCAAAAACAAAGGGTATTAATGCAATAAGTATTAAAACTACTAAAATTTTATATGTAATTAATTTCATATGCAATTTAGATATTAATGAACATGATTTTACAATGCTAAAAATAAATTGCAGGGGTCATTGAAAAAAATATGCATAAAATAATTTTAAAGAGGGGCGATGGCATGGAGCTAAATAATTCACATAATCAGAGTGATGACATGATGGAAAAAGATGAAATGGAATTTGTTAAATTAAGCAAAATTATCGATGAATTTCAACTTGAACAGATTACAAATTTAAAAATGCTAGATGAAATTATGATTACTTCTACAGATATTAATAGGCCAGGATTGCAACTGGTTGGATATTTAGAACATTTTGGAACAGATAGAATACAGATAATAGGNAAGGTGGAAACGACATATTTAGCAGGTTTAACACCAGAAGAACGTTATGCAAGGTTGGATGATTTTTTTAAAGCAGGTTTTCCATGTATGGTGGTAGCACGTGGATTGGAAGTTTTTCAAGAGATGATTGATGTAGCACATAAATACAATATACCGATTTTTAGGACATATAGTGTAACATCCAGATTTTTAAGTAGTTTAATTAGTTATTTGAATGTTAAATTAGCACCAATGGAGTCAAGACATGGAGTTCTTGTAGAAGTATATGGAGAGGGGATTTTAATATTAGGAGAAAGTGGAGTTGGAAAAAGTGAAACTGCATTAGAACTTGTGAAACGTGGACACAGACTTGTAGCAGATGACCGGGTAGAAATAAGAAAAGTTTCAGAAAAAACTCTTGTAGCAACAGCTCCAGATATAATAAGGCATTTTATTGAAATAAGAGGCATTGGCATATTAGATGTGAAAAAGCTTTATGGTGTTGGTGCTGTAAAGGTTACTGAAAACGTAAATTTGGTTATTAAACTTGAATTTTGGGATGAGAAAAAAAATTATGAGAGACTTGGGCTGGTTGAAGAGTACGAGGACATATTAGGAAAAGAGATTCCATGTCTTACTATACCAGTTAGGCCAGGAAGAAATTTGGCTATAATTGTAGAAGTTGCTGCTATGAATAACAGACAAAAAAAGATGGGCTACAATGCAGCAGAAGTGATGAAAGAGAGAGTACTAGAAGAAATAAGAAGAAAAGAAAGAGCGGAGGAGTAGAATTGAAGATTGTTGTTGATACACATACCCACACAATAGCAAGTGGACATGCTTATAGTACCATACAGGAAATGGCGGCTGAGGCGGCAAAAAAAAACATAGAAGCCTTTGCAGTGACAGACCATGGTCCTAATATGAAAGGAGGCCCTTTTTTATACCACTTTGGAAATCTTAGAGTTGTACCTGAAACTATAAATAATGTAAGAATTATAAAAGGCGCTGAGGCTAATATAATAGATTTTTCAGGCAAATTAGATATACCTGATGATTATCTTAAAAGGTTGGATTTTGCTGTTGCCAGTTTTCACGATATTTGTATTGAGCCTGGAAGTGTAGAAGATCATACTAATGCTTTAATAAATGTAATGAAAAATCCTTATATTGATGCTATTGCACATCCAGGAAATCCTGTCTTTCAAGTAGACATTCCAAAGGTGGTTAGTGCAGCAAAAGAATACAATAAATTTATAGAAATAAACAATGATTCATTTGTAATAAGGCCTGGCAGTGATAAGAATTGTAAGGAATTTGCCTTAGAGTGCAAAAAACAAGGAGTAAAAGTAGTGTGCGGAAGTGACGCCCATATAAGCTTTGATGTTGGAAGATTTGAGAGAGTTCTCCGATTATTTGAGGAAATTGACATGTCTGAAGAACTTGTAATGAATACATCAATATCCAATTTTTTAGAGTATTTCAGGTTTAAAAAGCAACGATTACAGAAAAGATAAAATATAAAGGGTGTAAGTTAATTATTATTGTGAAATACTCTTACTATATTTAATATAATAATAATGGTAATAAATCAATGGCTTATAAGGGGATGGAGTTATTGGATAAGATGAGCTTAGCACATAACATTAAAAAAATTGTGGGAGAACAAAATGTAATGGTTGACGAGCCTATGAAGAATCATTCTTCATTTAGAGTTGGAGGGGCTGCCGATATATTAGTTACTCCTACTTCCACTTTTCAATTAAGTGAAATTTTAAAGTTTTGCAAAAAAGAGAATGTTCCGATATTTATAATAGGTAATGGAAGCAACCTTATTGTTTCTGATAAGGGCATCAGAGGAGTAGTAGTTAAAATCTTTGATAATCTTGGTGGATACAGAGTTGAAAACAATACTATGTATGTGTATTCAGGGATGCTTCTTTCAAAAGTATCAAATATTGCACTTAAAAATGAGTTGACAGGTCTTGAATTTGCAGCAGGTATACCTGGTACTTTAGGTGGTGCTGTTGCTATGAATGCAGGAGCATATGGCGGAGAAATGAAAGATGTTGTAGTTGAGACAGAGTATATGGATTTAGATGGTGAAGTGAAAGTGTTGCGCGGTGATGAACATGAATTTGGTTATAGAACTAGTTATATTTTAAAAAATTCATGTATTGTTTTAAAATCTGTATTACAGCTTAAAAGGGGAAAAAAAGAAGAAATAAAAGCCTTAATGGATGATTTGAACAAAAGACGAAAAGATAAACAACCTCTAGAAATGCCCAGTGCAGGAAGTGTATTCAAAAGGCCTGAAGGGCATTTTGCAGGAAAGCTAATTGAAGATTGCAAACTAAAAGGGTACAGAATAGGTGGCGCACAGGTATCGGAAAAACATTGTGGATTCATTGTAAATACTGGAGACGCCACAGCTTCTGATATACAAAATCTTATAAAGCACATACAAGATACAGTAAAGTCGACTTATGGTATTGAATTACAGACAGAAGTAAGGGTTATAGGAGAACAGTAAAAAAATTTTGGAGGTACAAATGAGGTTATTAATAATTACAGGTATTTCAGGGGCAGGAAAAAGCCTTGTGATAAAGCACCTGGAAGATATGGGTTTTTATTGTGTTGATAATTTACCACCTCTTTTAATACATAAGTTTGTTGAGATATGCATTCAGAGCAGGGGGAAAATTGATAAAATTGCAATGGTTATTGATATTAGGGGAGGGGAATTGTTTAATGACCTTTTCCCAGAACTCAAAGCACTAAAAGATTTAGGTATTTTATACGATATTTTATTTATGGAAGCTTCAGATAATGTACTTATAAATAGGTATAAAGAGAGTAGGAGAATACATCCCCTATCTCCTGAAGGAAGACTTCACGAAGGTATAAAAAAAGAAAGGGAAATACTTAAAGAAATAAAGAAGAAAGCTACATACATTATAGATTCATCAAATTTAACACCTAGACAGCTTAAAGAAGAATTAGTGAATATATTTGAATATGGAAGAAAATTTAATGGAATAATAATAAATGTTATTTCCTTTGGTTTTAAATACGGAATACCTATAGATTGTGATTTGGTTTTTGATGTTAGGTTTATTCCTAATCCCTATTATATTGAATCCATGAGAAACCAGACGGGCAAGAATGAATTAGTTAGGGACTATGTTTTGGGTTTTGATGAAACACAATGTTTTTTGGTAAAGTTGCGTGAAATGCTAGGGTTTTTAATCCCCAACTACGTAAAAGAAGGTAAGTCTCAGCTTGTTGTGGGAATTGGATGCACTGGGGGCCAACATAGGTCAGTGGCTATTTCTGAGGAGTTGTTTTCACATCTTTTAAAAAAAGGGCATAGAGTTGTTATAAATCATAGAGATATGGCAAAGAATAGTACAGCTAAAAAGTGATTTTGCACAAAGCTTAAATATCAAAACGTCAAATACATGCAATACACAACAAAAATTCCCAGTATNATAATAAGAAATGGAGGTTTTGACAATGAACTTTGGAAAATCAAATTGGAGAACATATGAACAAGGAATTCAAAAAGAATGGCTTTTAACAAATGGAATAGGTGGTT
>JGI24709J26583_10003246_pt1 | contig 12909 bp, 20 predicted proteins | sample BioPla2DNA1_FD_26583 | JGI IMG/M metagenome (IMG submission 26583) | reverse complement strand
CCTCTGAGAAGCACAGGGTGTCAGACTCCTCCCAATGCTTAGATGGCCATTGNATNNATAGTTCATTTCCTGTTCTCCTTAATCTGCCTCACAAAGTCCCAGGGACGCTCCGATAATGCTCTGTAGCAGCCATATGGCACTGCCCTGCTATTGCGCTGTATCTTGTCCATTACCCTGCGCATTGCCTTGCTTAGTGCTTTGTTCATGTATCTGTTCATTTAATATGTCTCCTTGAACGGCAATGTCAAACTATCCCGCGACGATTTCTTTCTTATGTCGCTGATTGCCTCTTTTGCCTTTTCTATCACCATGTTAGCACTTATTTTCTTGGTACACACAAACATATGATTGAGGGCTTTTTGCAGCGCTATTTCAGCCTCCGTCACCCTGTTCTTTGAGGCGGTTTTATTTGCCGGCAATGCCGATGCATATGCCTGCCGCGCCTCTGTTAGTTCCCTCTGCGCGTCATCTACAATAGGGGTTATCCTGGGACACCATCCATAGTCGTGATGTGCAAAGCCTATTCGGGTATCGTTCCAGCAACCTATGCACTCCGCCACTGGATTTATTACCCTGTAGTTCTCGAATTCAGCAAGAGGCAGGGAAAATCCGCTTATCATGACCACCGGCAGGCCGACGCACCAGGCCAGGGCCGCAAGTCCAGAAGGCGTACCGATGAAAAACTCGCACTGCCTCAATATGTCAACCCGATGCGACAAGGGAAGCGCGCCAGTAAAGTCCTCCACCCCCCAGGGCATATGATTGATATAGGGAGCCTGTCCGCACATCGGGTCCTTGTCGATGCATATAACCCTGTACCCCTCCCCGTGCAACCATGTAATCACATCATACCAGCCTCTTGGATTGTTCCAAAACTTGCACTGCTTGCTTCCGGTGTAGGAAATGGCAACGCACTTTCCGGGATTCTCGCCCAGCGGCTTGTGTCCCTGCCCAACAACCTTAGGCGGAGCGGGGGTCTTCCATGAGGGCAGTCCCAGAATATGTTGGGATTGCTGTGTCATCGAGTAGGTTCTGAAATCATACGGCTGCCACATCCTGTCATATGTAAAAAAGAACATGGTGTAATAGGTGGCGTACAGGTCCGGGGGCGTTTCATCCTGTACATCCCGGAACTCAAAATGAGGATAGGCGGGCTGAACCACCTCTTTTATCATTTTGGAACAGTATATGACCGGCAGGCATCTGTGCTTTTCCACAAATTCAAATACGCCAGCAAGCATATAAAGAGGGTCGCCAAGCGTGTTCTGAGGCATCTTAAACCCGACCCTCTCATTCTCCAGGCTTAGTGTTATGTTGGTTATTCGGTTGTTTGCCCTATTGTGTATCCGAACCCTATAAGGAATGTAGTACTTATAGGGGAACGAGTACTGTACATCATCTCTCTGGGCAGGTGCTTTTTCCGGAGAAAATATATCATCTGCACTGCTCTGGGCGGATATAACCTCTTGGGCATACAAATCTCCTGTAAGGTTGTTATATACCTCTACCCCGTACACCCCAGTAGGGAACCACAGCCTCAATCCCATGTTGAAATCATAGCGTATCCCATCTATTTCTCTTGTGGGCAGCTTCTCGATGTAGCCCATGTCTTTTCCCATATACAGCATGGTTACCTCCCTCTTCTCATTTGGTTGCTTCTTTCCCTGTCACGTTCGCGCCACCTTTTGGCGGCGGCCAGCATCCTGTCCCTGAAATCGCCTTCCTGCGGATTCTCTATGCATTCCTGGTATCTTGGCTTGAGAACCTCCTTGTAGTACTTCTTTGCATACTCCCTCGTCTTTGCCGGATTCTCTTTGCGGCGCTTCCTTTGCTGCGCCAAAATCCTCTCCCTGTTTTCGTAGTACCTCCGCAGACCATAGGGCATCGCGGCCAGCTCCTCCATGGTCGGCATAGGCTTTCTTCTTCTTTTCTTCTTGTTCATTGCAGCATCTCCTTCAGCTTGTCTATGGTTTCCTTGTCGGCCTCGTTTATGTCGCCGGTGTCCAGCAGTATGTTCTGTACCTTGCAGCGCAGCCCCAGGGAAGCCATCAGCTCCCTGGCGCGGCTCTGCGCCTGTCTCTCCGCATCAAAGCATATCATCACCTCCTTGTATGTTCCCAGGATTTCTAGCTGTTTCTTTGTGTACCCTATACCGCCCAGATGAACAGCTCCAGGCCCTATAGTCATGGCATCAAAGGCTCCTTCACACACCATTATTTTATCATATATGGCCATGTCGCTTCCCCACACCATTTCCTTTATGTTCACCACCTCGTCATCCTGGTTGGAGTTGAGATAGCGAAGATTGACGCTCCCCGTGTAGTCCCTGCCCTGATAGTTGACTATTTTGCCATCAAGTATTGACGGTATGATGATTCTATTGGGCATGATAGGGCTTTTCCATGATGTTTTCTTTAGCCTGTACATTCTGATAGTGTGTTTTAGCCAATTTTCAGAGAACTGCCTAAAACGCGTTCTAAGGTAGTTATAGGCCATGTCGCCTGTTTCTATATCTACCATAGCGGGAAGCTTGCAAATGCGCCTAGCTGGCTTAATTTCAGGCTCTATGGCCGTCCCTTTACCTACATAGCGCCTATACAGCGTGTAAGCTTCTTTTCCGGATATTCCCAGCAGGTGAGACAAGGTTTTGGCCACGCTGTGAAAGCCGCATCTGTAACAGTTAAATCCTACTTCCCTTTCCAGATTGTAGCCCATGTGAAAGTCAGGAATCCCGCCTATGCAGAACGGGCAATTTATCTGCACCCATCCCTCGCGGCAGTGGCGATTCCCTCTTTCCTTGTACACTATATGGTAGTCATCCATCAATCGTCTAATCATTGTCCTCTCCTATCATGTAGGNCAGCAGCTCCTCCATCTCCGCGGATTCCCCGTCTATGGTTTTGCTTAATATTTCCGACTTCCTGTCCAGCGTTCTTGCAAGATGCTCCTCCACGCTGTTAAGCACGACCATGTAATATACCGAAACCGGCTCTGTTTGTCCATTGCGGTCAAGCCTGGCGGTGCATTGCCTCATGTTGGCAGGCGACCAGTCAAGCTCGGCATACATCATGTTGCTGCATACCTTTTGAAGCCCGTCAGTACCGACCCCCACCGACAATATGTTGCCAATCAAAAGCCGGCATTCGGGGTCAGTCACGAACCTGTGCTTTGCCTCTTCCTTTTGCTTTGCGGTCAGGCTCCCATCCATGATTACCGCGGTGTCCTTGAATTTCCTGTATAGAAGCCTTCCGCACTTTTCCCTGTGAACCACGGAAACCATCAGCTTCTGGTCTGTGGATTCCATGAAGTCCTTTATCCACTCAATCAGGTGCGGCATTTTTAGCTTTATGGCCTCCTGCCGGTAGCGCTCCATGCAGGCGCGCAATCCGGTCATGTCCGGTGTCCTGCTCTCCGCCTTTGCCTTCCTGATTAGTACGCTGGCCTGCTTGCGCATCTTGACCAGCGAAGAAGTGTCGGCGTATATGGGAACCACCTGATGCTCTACCTCGGGCAGCTGGGAAAACACCTCTTTCTTGCGCCGCCTGAGCATGACTCCGGTGCCAGACAGGATTGAGTGTAGCTCCTCCGAGTTTATGTCAACGCCGGTCAGCCTGCTATGTGCGTTGGGCGCGCAAAACCGCTTCATGTACCTGTATTCCGACCTAAGCTCAGGCGGGAACGCGGTGTCGTCGACTATGTTGACCAGGTTCCATAAATCAGCGTGCCGGTCGGTGATGGGGGTTCCGGTAAGGCATATTGCGTTTTCGGTGTTCTCCCTTACCGCCTTGACCGCCTTGGTACACTGACTCCTGGTCTTTTTGATTTTCTGCGCCTCGTCCAGTATCATCAGGTCGTAGCTGTGCCTGAGCAAGTGAGGCTGCCAGGATTGCATTATGTCATAGTTGATGATGACGATTTGCGCAAATCTTAGATACTCGGCGGCCAGCTTGCTGATGCGCCTGCCCTCGCACACGTACACCTGCGGCAGGGAGGAAACCGAACGCTCAATTTCCCTTTGCCACTGATACTTCACGTGGGCCGGGCAGACAATGATGGCCTTGTCGCACCTTGAGATTCCGATGCAGGCAATGGCCGAAAGCGTCTTGCCCAGTCCCATCTCGTCGGCAAGAATGAATCCGCCGCGCTTCATGTAGTGGAACACCGCCTCCAGCTGATGATCGTACAGCTCGCGCTTTAGCCACCCGTTAAGGCTGCGCACCTGCCTCATGTCGATGTTGTTCTCCTCCATCTTGTGAAGCAGGTTAGGCACAATCCTGGCGCGGTAGGCGGCGCCGTTGCGGCGATAGTATATATAGCCGTCCTTAATCATCCGAAGGCCTCATCGGCATACCTATTACAAAGATAGAGGTGTCCGCACCCTCTGCCCTGTACGGGGTAACTATCTCCGCATAGTCCATGCCGGGCTTTGGTGTGGGCAGTTCAAAGTCAATGATGTTAAGCCCGGTCTTAATTAGGTCCAGGATGTAGTCGGGATTGTTGTACAGCTTCACCTTTTCCTCGGTGTTTACCGCCGCCTTCAACACGGTGGAATACTGCTTGCCTATGTGGACGCTGACCTTGCCCTCGTCCATCTCAATTAGTATGCTGCCCCAGCCCTTTGGTCTCAGAGCCAGAAACTCCTGCATCTCCTTTGCTGGAAACACCAGGGTATTGTACGCGTGCAGGTCGGGAATCACTCCGCCTACACTGGGAAGCCCCTGTGTGTCTGTAAAGGTGTAGTAAGTAAAGCTCCCGCTCTCAATCTTATGGGTGCGATACAGCACACAACTATTCCCCCTCTTGTCATATATGGTATACTGACATGATTCCTTGGGGAACATCTCCACCTCGGGCAGCGGGATTGAGGCATTGAAATCTTTGTCATATTTTCCCTTGAAGACAGGGTAGATTGCCAGCCGGCAACCATCTGTGGTGACAAGCCCCGAGTGCGTCTCATCGCCGCCGAAAAACATCGGATTGTGCATAAACGGCCTAGCAATGTCGGTGGATGTGAACGGCAAAAGCTTCCTGAGATTGTCCCACACCTCCTCGTCAAAGGTTTCACTGAACACCGCCTCAGACTCGGCTATGCGCGTCTCGACACCATCCCCCGCGTCACCGATAAACTCGTCCCAGGTCCGGCATATATACTCCTTGCCTTCCTTAATCCCGAGCGCCCGCATGGAGATGTTCCTCTTGCCATATCCCGCGGTCAACATCAGCTTGTCGCCCTCATGCGTAAAGATTGGGCTGGCCTTGATGTAGGTGACGCACTTGGCCAGCTCCAAGGGATTAACACACGCATGGAAATCCTCGTGTGTACAATGCTCGAACCTGTACTCGACCCCATGTTTGCCATCAACGTGTCGGATGTGCAAGGTGCCATCCTTTCCCAGCAGTTCCACATGGGAATTCNCCGCCGTGGTNAACTTTCCCAGCTTCTTCAAAATCCTGTTTGCCACTCTGGTGTCCATCATTTTTTCTTCTCCGTAATAAGGNTAAAAACACTAAGGCAAGAACTAATTTTCCGGCCTCGACACTAAGATATAGCAACAAAACTTATATGCAAGCCTTATATTAAGATTTGTCTTGGATTTGTTTTTGTCGCTTAAACATATATATTATTGCCATGACATCAAGAAAAGACATAAGAGGATTGCCTATAGAAACACCGGACGCCTCGCTTGCCATCAGGGAAGCGCAGGAAATGGTTGCCGCCTATGACGAGGCTGTCCTGGTGCTTATAGACGAGGATGAAAGCCCGCAGACCCCAATCAAGGACGCTAGGATTGAAAAGTTCCTGACCGAGATAACCGAAAGGGCGCTGACAAACTCAAAGGACATATACAGAATCTATAAACAATGCAATCTGCCTCTGTCCGGAGACGAGGTGCAGAGCCGCAATCTAATGAAGTCCATCCTAAGCAAGAAACGGGTGAAGATGCGCTGGAAATATATGCAGAGCGCCGAGTGGGACATAAGGAAACCAACCAGGCTCTCTTTACAGCAACAATATGAATCGCTGCTTGACGATGAGGAAACAAGACCCGCCGACAAGATAAGGGCGCTGAACGGATTGGAGAAGCTGATGACCATGTCCGACGAGGAGTCAGAAGGAATCTCGGCCACCGTTGTCTTTAACGCGATGGACAGGCCAAAAGGTCCAGTAATAGATGTGGAAACAGACAAGTAGCTATGTCGATGCATATATTCAGGTCGATGCATATATTTAAGTCGATGTATATATTTAAGTCGATGTATATATTTAAGTCGATGTATGCCTAAAACACCAGCTGTAGTTTTCGCTCCGCCCTCTCTGGTTCCGCCTCTTTTCTAACCTCCCCAACCGTGCCCAGGTCGATGCATAGGTTCCCGGCCCTGGCCACATAGGTGGATATTATTGCGGCGACCCTGAGCCACGCCCTTCTCAATCTATCTGCCTCTTTGCTTCCGATACTTATTTGACCAGCTATCCAATCCTCCATAAGGTGGCCTGCGGCAATGGCTGAGGCAATCTCCCTATCCACCTCCTCCATCACTTCATACTGCACAAGCGCCATCCTGTATATGTTGCGCCTGGCTATCTGGATAAAGTACATGGACATCCTCAGTGCGGTGTCCTCAGAGGCCCTGCCCATCCACACCTGAAGCCTGTACATATATCGCAACTCGTTCATGGTGTCATATAGCTTCATGTTTTTAATATATATCCACTTATGATGAATTATAGGCTGGAACCGTCAATAAATGATGGAAAACAACGGTAAAAACAAATCTCGCGCAAATCATAATATAAAGCTTGCAATATAAGTTTTAGCCGCTATTTTATAAGTGTGACAAGAAAAACAGCGCCTTACTTACTATATATAAGGACAAAAAAAATGATAAAAACAATAATNATAAGCTGGATACTACTAGGAATCCTAACTGGCATATATGGATTCGTTGTAAGCCATATAGTGCCAGTCACCAAAAACACCAGCCGCAAAGCAGGAACATCCCTCTGCGGCACAACCCAAAAAGGAGAATAACAATGAACATCACCAAAAAAATGATTGAAAAAAAGTGCCGGGAGTGGGACATCGACCCCCGGTGTTACTACATCCACAAAGTAAGTGGGGATGGTCAGCTGGGCAAGGATTGGGCAAATGACGGGATTGAGTGTAACTGGCCGGACAAGGACAGCTCGGCACTGATTTACTCAGACCCCATCAAACGCATCGAGGAGATAGGGGAAGACCCTTTTGCGGAGATTGTCTACTGGGCGGACGGGAATCCTGCCTGCTTCCTATCATCAGAGGAATTTTTCGACAAGGTTTACAGGTTCGCAATGGAGGGATGGCAGGAGCTTGACGGCGACGACCTTAAAGAGGCCATCAGTAGGGTGGAGGAACTGGATGAAGAGGTGGCGAAGACCGGCGGACCCTGGCGGGCTATCGGCACCAAAGAGGGGTCGCACAACAACAAGACCCTGAAAGAAGTCATCGTGTTCTGGTAAATCATAATTGCCCGGAGAAGGCCAATCCGGGCAACAACCAAAAGGAGAATAAAGATGGAGTTTACCTACGAGCAGATTGAGAAGCAGTGCGAGGAGCTGGGCATCGAGCCTGGCACCTACTACTTCCACCGCATCAAGACGGAATGCGGAGGCCTGGGCGAGGATTGGGCAAGGCGGGCGCTGGCTGTGGAGTGGCAACCAAAAGGTGTGACTTCGCTTTACCTTGTGCCGGACAATCCAGTAATGGCTCTGAAAAACATCATGGCCAGAGACTTGATTTTCAGAATGCTGGATAATTTGCCGTTCAGTCCGGTGGTGTTTTGGAGAGAGGGCTGCAACCCCGTCTTTGATTCCGCCGGCTCCCTACTAAAAATGATAGGAGAGGATGAGCTGGAAAAGTGGGGTGAGCTGGGCGGCTCCGACCGTGACCAGGCCATCTCGCTGGTTCGTGAGCTGGATTGGGGATTAGCCTGTGAAAACGAATGGCGGGCAATCGGCACTTGTCAGGGTTCGGAAAACAACGAACAGCTAACAGGCATCATAGTGTTCATGGCAAAAAAAGGAGGATGAAATGAAACTAAGAGGAACCAATCCTGGAGAATGGAAAGAAACCATAGAGGGCTTGTACTTTAATGAAAGAATAGGGGTGAGCGTGGCAGACTGGTCGAACGGTCTGTGGTCAGCCTCGCATACCATCTTCGGAGCGTTTGCAGGTGAAATTAGCATATTCGTCACCGCACAAGGAAAATCCCCAGAGGAGGCATGGGAAAACCTACTTGCAAAACTAAACTCAATCAACGGAGAATCAAAATGATTGACTGGAAAAAATACGGATTGCTTATGGAGGCATGTACCGGATATTGCAGGGAGAAGATGGCGGAAGGCAACAATCCCTTGAAGATAGCCAGCGTAATGTTTCCCTTAATCCGGGAGCATGAAAACCAGGAGGGGCTGTATGTCATCATGCTCGACACCAAGATGAGAATAATAGGTAGCCCGTTACTAATCACACTGGGACTGCTTGACCGGAGCATGGCGCACCCCAGAGAGGTGTTCAAGCCGGCAATCCTGAACAATGCGCAATCAATCATAATGGCGCACAATCATCCTAGCGGCGACCTGTCTCCATCCGCATCTGACAAAGCCCTGACGAAAGCCTTATACAGGTCCGGGGAAATCCTGCGCATTAATCTGCTGGACCATTTAATTCTCGCAAAGACACAAAACGGGTGGGAATACGTGTCGTTATTAGAACAGGGAGAATTTCACTCAATCGTAAAAGGAGAGTAAAGATGAAAAACCTGGTGCAAGAAGTATGGAGAATCTACGTGTTCTTTGATATGAAGTGGGAGATGGACTGGGAGAATAGAAGGGCAATCGGGGAAGCGGTCGATTGCGTGGATGATGTTCTGGAGCTGCTCGAGGAGATGGGATTTGAGCCTGACACTAATCTGCTTCCCAACGAGTGGTGCAGGGAGGCCAAACAAAAACCCCTCACCTATATTCTGCCATACATCGAAAAAGTAAAGACAAGGTGCAGGGAAGGGGGTGCATTCCGTCTCCTGCATCTAATGGGGAGGGTGGAGGAAAACATAAAAACCCTGATAGAGGAGATGATGCAATGACGGACACCAGAGAACACGAAAAAGTCAAGGAAATCATAGGGCACTTGCTGGGGGTGGTAAAAGCCGCTTGCAGCTGCCCAAAAACAAGAGAGATGCATTTCAGGTCAATTCAGGCAATCCTATCCTGGATTAAGCTGATAAAACTGGAAACCCGTCCTACCGGAAAAGTGGGAATTCCAAAGCAGGCCAACTCGGTGTATGACGCCAGGTTCTACGCCAGAATTGCCCTGGATGGAATTAAGGACTTCGAGTCCGCCTTCAACAGCAAATACAGATTCCACCTGCCTCACGTGATAGATTCCATGGAGAAAGCCATCGGCGTGATGCTTGACAACTGGAAATAAAAGGAGACGAAACAATGACAGAACGCTTGGCATCCGACCTGGACATCATGCGCAGGTATTTGAACCATCTGTGGGACAAACACAAACGTCAGGGAGATTGTCTGCACTACATCGAGAACGCGCAGGACAACATATATTCGCTTATGCATCATCTGGGCACATCCCAGGACAACAGCCATAAACAGCCGGCATACAGCAAGGTGACCAAGGCCCTCAACCGGATATACTGCAACAAGACAATCAAGGCCTCGCACAAGACCTCGGACCTGGTGTACAAGCTGAAATCCAACATGAGGCGATTAAAAAACAAGATAAGCGAAACAGAAAGGAAAAACGAGATGAACGCCAAAATGGACATATGCAGAGTATTGTTAACCCTGCATACGGCAATGGTGAGGGAATCCCTGGAGTGCACCGACAACTTCATTGTATTCACCCCCTGGTTGTTAGAACTGAACACCCTTTATAAGAAACTAATGGGGGATGTAATAATTGAACTAAAAGACAATCCCAATTTCAAAAAACCACTAAAGGAACAGGCAGAGGAGTTGGTGGAGATGCTGCGGTCATACAATCCAGAGCTAATAGGAAATCTGGCGGAAATGATGGATACGCTCAATTAAAAACCAAAAAGACCTAATTGCCATGCTGTAAAAGGTGTGGCAATTAGACTTTCAAATCACTATCAAAAGGTTATCAAAAGTATCATATTTATTCACTCCGCCATATGTGTCGATTTATGCTGTTTTACGGTCTGCTGCGGATTCAGGCCCTTGTCCGGATATGGCCGGGCTGATGGATTTTTCCTTGTTTCAGAAATCAGGGCCTGTTGCCTGATGTCCGGATATATGGTTTTGGCTATGTTTTATGGTTGGCTATGGCTATGTTTTTGGGTTGATTATCTGGGTTGATTGAGTTGAAATATATGGTTAGGGTAGGATGAAACAAGCTAAAATATAGGGTTAATCGGGTATGGTTAAGGTAGGGTTGAGGAGCTGGAAATATGGTTGAATAAGGGGTAAGGGGAAGAGGGAAAGGGGGGACTATAGGGGGGATAGGGTGATGGGGATGGGGATAAACAGATACATAGCCATAGCCATAGCCATAGCCATAGCCATCAACATAGCCATAACCGTTGCCGTTGCCATAGCCATTGTTTAGCCATAGCCATTATCCATCCCCTAACCAGAAACCAATTACTTCTTACTTCTTAACCATACACATACCCTAACAATAGCCAGATACGTAACCATACACATATTCATTACCATGACCGTGTCCGTTACCATCTAGCTATTACAGGGTCCCCGTATTAAAAGAAAAAAAGAAAAAAAATTCTTCTGAAAAGGGGGAGGATTTGTGAGATGGGGGGTTGCAGGGGGGAAGAGCGCAAAAAGGGGGTGAAGCATTATATTGTAAGCGTGATATAAAAGAGGCGGTTTTGGCCATTTTTAAGGATATTTGCAGGTTTTGGCCATTTTTAGGAGACCCTGGGTATGGCCACGGTGCAGGAAAAGAAAAAGAATAAGATTTCCCCCCCAATGAAAAAAGCTGGGCGGCAAAATGTGGTTCCGCCGCCGCGCCGCCGCCTTTTTTCCACCCAGGACCAGAACCAGCGCCTTTTCCGGAACCATTCCCAGTTTCAGGCCAAATGTAGCTATGCTTGCCATAACTGCCAGACATATGCGCCAAAACATAGCCAAACTTACAAAATAAGGCCGTTTCCAGACGCTTTAGGCGCTTTGCCATAGTTCGACACGCAAAAAGAGTTAAGACGCGTTCTAGGCTATGTACAATGCAAATTAGGACAAGCCGGGGCCAACACCCGCGCGCGCATACGTAAGCAATCGCCAGAAACAGCATAGAAACGGCGCAGGACGCGTTTTAGCACCTTTTCCATAGTTCGACACGCAAAACACATTAAGACGCATTCTAGGCTATGTATAACGAAAGAAAACAGTATCACAGCCTTGCATCACGGACGGCAAAACGCAGCAAGCACAAACAAGGACGAGCACCAGGAACAAGTAAGGACGGATGCACAGGCTCGGAACCAATATGCGGACAAGCACCAGAAAACGAAATCATCAAGCCACTATCAAGCCACTATCAAATCACTATCAAATCAACTTGCAAATCACTATCAAATCACTATCAATCAACTATCAATCAACTATCAAAAACAGATGAAGAATTAGGACACAACGATGCATAATTAGTTCATTTTGGTTTGTAATTGGATGAAGAAGGACCGTTTCCAATACATACCCGTTTTGGTAGAGATTGACGAAAAGTATCATGAACATCTGGCATGGACATCATCAAAAGTATCATGAACATCTGGCATGGACATCATCAAAAGTATCATTGGAACTATACATACCCGTTTTGGTAGAGATTGACGGAAAAACATCGTGCCAGTAAAGGCCCAGAATCCCACTAATCCAAAGTCGCATTTTGAATTAGTGGAGGTTTAGTGCCAGCAAAAGCCCAGAATCAGGAATAGGGGAAATAAACCTAAAAATAGGGAGAAACACGGAGTAGGTGCAGGGATTTAGGGCGGAATAGGGGAAATAAACCTAAATTAAGCATAGTATAGTATAGTATACTACAATAGAAAATCCCACTATTTCAAAGTTGCATTTTGAATTAGTGGAGGTTTTGAGGGGAAAATCTCACAGTCTGGGTCGCATAATGTTGCAAATCCACTAAAGATTTATTCAGGCGTACTCTGCAAATTTATATCGAAAAAGAGGTGAAAAATGGGAAATCGCCCCCCAATTTTAACCCATCTGGCCTTGACAAAAATACAAAAACTGTCAAAATGCTAATGCCAGATGTTGACAAAAATACAAAAACTGTCAAAATGCTAATGCCAGATGTTGATAAATAGTATCATGCGACATCATCAAAAGTATCATTGCCCAAGTCGATGCATATGTCTAGGTCGATGTACAAGTCGATGCATATGTCCAGGTCGATGCATATATACAGCCACTTCGATTCTTGTAGCCATGCCGATGCTTCCATGTCCCAGTTTCCCGACCTCTACATGACAAGCCGATGCATATATACAGCCGCTTCGATTCTTGTAGCCATGCCGATGCTTCCATGTCCCAGTTTCCCAACCTCTACATGACAAGCCGATGCATATATACAGCTCTCGATTTTTGGCTTCCCTTTACCTTGCATAATAGGTGACGATTTATGTCCCACTTTCACCTACTTTTGTCCTGATTTTCTATACTTTATATAATAGGGGGGATTTTGGCCATGTTTTGGTTGTATTTTAGGCTGTAACGAATCTTGCCTTAAAGCTGGATTTGTCCAATATTAGGCTTGCAATATAAGTTTGCGCGTGTATAGTAATAGCGTTGACAAGGGAAATTGGCAATTCCGCCAGCCCCGAAAGCAAAACAAGAAGGAGAAAGAACATGAAAGA
>JGI24709J26583_10003242_pt1 | contig 12923 bp, 8 predicted proteins | sample BioPla2DNA1_FD_26583 | JGI IMG/M metagenome (IMG submission 26583) | reverse complement strand
GGATTGAATGATCTTGACAAGAGAATTGATGGTCTTGATGGTCTGGAAATACGAATGGATAGGCTTGAAGACAGACAAGAGAAATTGACCAATAGCGTTAATGGCTTAAAGATTCATATTGAAAATGAAACGGATAAGAATATTCAAATTCTTATAGAACAATATAATCCGAATGTTGAAAGGCTTGATGATTCAGTTAAAAGAGTGGAAAAACTGGAGTTTGATGTTGATAGTATAAAGAAGGTAGTAATATCACACAGTCATGAAATCAACNAATTAATGAGCNGAAAATAAAATCCCTTGACATACTTAAGAATATTGCATAATATAGTAGTAATATTTTATACNGTCAAATGCGTTGATAAAGAGGAGTAGGTAAGTAACGCTTAACAGAGAGAATCATCCGCCGGCTGAGAGATGATTATTAAGAGGTCTTACCGAAGGTCGCTTTGTAGCAGTCTTTCTGAAGCCTTAGTATCTTCATGAGTGAGTAGGAAAGACCGGGAAGCCCCGTTATAGTTAATAAGGTAGCATGATATTATGAGTTGATTTTAAGTCAAACTATGTATCAGCTATAAATAAAGGTGGTACCACGGTTCTTCGTCCTTTGCGTCGAAGAACTTTTTTGATTAAAAAGAATTTTATTAACATGATATTATAAAGTGATAGGAGAGATTGCAATGCAGAGAGAACTGGCAAAGACTTATAACCCCAAGAATATCGAAGGTAAGCTGTATAAAAAATGGCTGGATAATAAATACTTTCATGCTGAGGTTGACAGGAGTAAAAAACCCTTTACAATTGTGATTCCACCACCCAATATTACCGGACAGCTTCACATGGGTCATGCCTTGGATAATACAATACAGGATATCCTAATAAGATTTAAGAGGATGCAGGGCTATAATGCCTTATGGCAGCCCGGCACTGATCATGCCAGTATTGCAACGGAGGTCAAGATTATTGAGAAATTGAAAGAAGAAGGCATAGAGAAGCAGGATATCAGCAGAGAGGAATTTCTTGAGAGAGCTTGGCAGTGGAAAGATGAATATGGCGGAAAGATTACGGAACAATTAATGAAGCTTGGCTCCTCCTGTGACTGGGACAGAGAAAGATTTACAATGGATGATGGATGTAACCATGCCGTTAATAAGGTATTTGTTAAGCTTTATAACGAGGGTCACATATATAAAGGCTCCAGAATCATAAACTGGTGTCCGATTTGCCATACATCAATATCAGATGCAGAAGTAGAGCATGAGGAACAGGAAGGTTATTTCTGGCATATCAAATACCCCATAGCAGGAGAGAATGGCTATGTAGAGATTGCAACTACAAGACCGGAGACAATGCTTGGAGATACTGCTGTTGCGGTTCATCCTGATGATGAAAGATATAAGCATCTGATAGGTAAGAATGTTATTTTGCCAATTGTTAATAAGGAGATTCCTGTGGTTGCAGATGCCTATGTAGATAAGGAATTTGGAACAGGTGTTGTTAAGATTACTCCTGCTCATGATCCTAATGATTATGAGGTGGGTAAACGTCATAATCTGCCTGAGGTAAACATCATGAATGATGATGCAACCATCAATGCAAATGGCGGAAAATTTGAAGGAATGGATCGATATGAGGCCAGAAAGGCTATTGTTGAGGAGCTTAAGAAGCAGGGACTCTTGGTCAAGGCAGAACATCATTCACATAATGTTGGAATTCATGACAGATGCCATACAACTATAGAGCCTATGATTAAGCCCCAGTGGTTCGTTAAAATGGATGAACTGATAAAACCTGCTGTAGAGGCTGTAAAGTCAGGTGAGATTGAGCTGATTCCTGATCGGTTTGAAAAGATATATTTCAACTGGACCGACAATATAAGGGATTGGTGTATATCAAGACAGCTTTGGTGGGGTCATAGAATTCCGGCTTATTATTGCTATAATTGTGGTGAGATAATTGTATCCGAGGAAGAGCCTTCTAGGTGTAATGTATGTGGAAGTACTGATTTCAAACAGGATGAAGACACCTTGGATACATGGTTTTCGTCTGCATTATGGCCGTTTTCAACACTCGGTTGGCCGGAAATGACAGAGGATTTGGATTATTTTTATCCAACCGATGTTCTTGTTACAGGTTATGACATCATATTTTTCTGGGTAATACGAATGATATTTTCCGGTTATGCACATATGGGAAAGAAGCCGTTTGGTAAGGTATTATTCCACGGTCTTGTGAGAGATTCAGAGGGTCGTAAGATGAGCAAATCCCTCGGTAACGGCGTGGATCCTCTTGAGGTGATTGACAAATACGGGGCGGATGCTTTGCGTTTCTCATTGATTACCGGCAATTCACCCGGAAATGACATGCGCTTTTACTGGGAGAAAGTAGAAGCAAGCAGAAACTTTGCAAACAAGGTATGGAATGCCTCACGTTTCATTATGATGAATCTGGAAAAGGCAGATATACACGAGGATATCGACAATGAACTTCTAACTCAAGCAGACAGGTGGATACTGGCAAAGTCAAATAATCTTGTTAAGGAAGCCACTGATAATCTGGAGGACTTTGAACTGGGAGTTGCCGCACAGAAGATTTATGATTTTATATGGGAAGAATTCTGCGACTGGTATATTGAGATGGTTAAGCCCAGATTGTATAATAGTGAGGATAACTCCAAAGCAGCAGCACTCTGGACACTGCGTACGGTTCTTACTAATTCCTTAAAGCTTCTGCATCCGTATATGCCTTTTGTGACAGAAGAAATCTTCTGTACCCTTCAGGAAATGACAGAGATTAAGGAAAGAGATTCGATTGTAATATCTTCATGGCCGGCATATAATCCCGAATGGGAATATACTAAGGATATGGAAAGCATCGAGTTAATAAAGGAAGCTGTAAAGAACATACGTAATGTCAGGTCTGAAATGAATGTTTCGCCCGGACGGAAAGCCACTGTTATTGTAGTTTCCGGCAATGAAAGGATTAGGGAGATTTTCACAGAAAGTAAGGTGTTTTTAGCAACACTTAGTTATGCAGGCGAGGTTATAGTACAGAATGATAAATCAGGCATTAGTGAGGATGCTGTATCCATGGTAATTCCCGGTGCACAGATATATATACCTTTTGCAGACCTTGTAGACATTGATAAGGAAATAGAACGTCTTACTAAGGAAAAGGAGCGCTTGGAGGGAGAGCTAAAGCGTGTTAATGGAATGCTGTCTAATCCAAACTTCATATCAAAGGCTCCTGAGAGTAAGATAGCAGAGGAGAAAGCCAAGCTTGANAAATATTCTGATATGATGAAACAAGTCATGGAAAGACTTAAAAGCTTAGAATAGCTGTTACAAGCCACCTTGCATTTCAATCCTTTATCAATTATCATTATTATATTAACATAAATATAGATTGCTTAGGGTATACAGGATATTATATCATTAGTAATGATGCACGCCATCAGGCTTCATTCGATTAGAAATTGGTACGCAAGTATGCCCGGAGAGTACTTGAATAAAAAGCATGAAAATTAAAAGTCAATAGAAAAGAGGAATATAAGCATGATAATGGATGAATATATCAAGTTTACAATTGCAAAACAAAAGCATATTGCTCTGATTGCCCATGACAGTAAAAAGGATGAAATGATTGAGTGGGTTGAAGAAAACAAAGATATATTAAAAAACCATTTTCTAAGCGGTACAGGAACCACGGCCAGATTGATTTCTGAAAAGACGGAGCTTCCTGTCAGAGCGTATAACAGCGGTCCTCTGGGAGGGGATCAGCAGATTGGTTCAAGAATAGTTGAAGGAAATATTGATTTTGTTATATTCTTCTGGGATCCGCTGGAAGCACAGCCTCATGATCCGGATGTTAAAGCCTTGCTTCGGATTGCGGCTGTCTATGATATTCCTATTGCTAATAACCGGGCTACTGCTGATTTTTTGATAACATCAAGATATATGACTGAGGAATATGAAAGAAGAGTAATTAATTTCAACAGGATTATGGCAGACAGAATAAATAAAATGATATAATAATCAGATTATATTCAGATTCAAGATTATATACAAGATGATTTGTAAGTGGCATATAGATATTAGCCTTATAAACCGGTATATGCAGATTTGGCAACTGTTCATATAACGGTGTATAACAGCTGTCCATATGCCACTATTAATATTATAAAGCAGCTCAATTAGTCAAGCTGTCTATAAAATATCTGGCTCCATCTGATAAAGGAATATCCAGATTATAAGCTGCGACAAGCTTACGGGAGGGAATTACCTGTTCTGTCTTTATAATAGCCAATTCTCCCATATCCCGAATACAAAAATCCGGTACAAATGCTATTCCAAGACCAATCCTTGCCAAGTCAATTAACAGATCATTACTGGCAAGTTCTATTGCAGGCACCAGATCCAGTGAGTTTTCCAGGAATAAATTATGAAGATACATACTTGTGGTTGAACGTTTCTCAAGCATTAATATAGGATATTTTAAAAGCTCCTGAAAGGATATCGGACGGTCATATAGAGGAAATGTGTCTTTTTTTGCGATGAATACATCCCGGAATTCCTTGACAGGAATGATATCCATTAAATCATTTAAAGCAGAATTGGGCGAATTTGTAACTATTACATCTACCTCGTTTCTTTCAAGCATTTTAGCACACTGAATTGAGGTTCCGTTAGACACTTTAATATGGATATTTGGATATTTCAAATGAAAAGCATTCAGGTATGGAACAAGATAATACCTGCAAATAGTATCACTGGCACCAATCCTTAGCTGTATACCGCTTTTTGGATCGGCACAGAGTTGATTTTCTCCTCGTGTAATCAGGTTAATAGCAGGTTCTATATGCTTTAATAACAGCTCTCCTTCTTTTGTTAGTGCCACACGCTTAGTACTTCTAATAAACAGAGGTTGATTTAATCGCTTCTCCAATGTTTTGATGGACTGGCTAACAGCGGACTGAGAGATAAACAGAGCTTCTGCAGCTTCTGAAAAGCTTAAGCTCTTTGCTACATGATAGAACACCTTATACAGCTCATAATTAATATCCACAGCAGCTCCTCCTTCAATAAAAAATATATTAGCGTCACTAATAAAAACATTTACATATATTAATTTTTATTATAAGACAAGCTATGATATAATGCAAGAAAATGATAAAAGATTATATTATATAGGAGAATTATTATGAGTAATGTTAGAAGAATCTATGTGGAGAAAAAAGAGCCATATGCTGTTTCGGCAAAGCAGCTTAAGCAGGAGATTAAGAATTACCTTGGGATAAAGGGACTTAAGTCTGTAAGAGTTCTTATCAGATACATGATTGAAAATATTAGTGAGGACACTTATAAAAAAGCACTTGATACGGTGTTTATTGAGCCCCCGGTTGATATCCTGTATGAAGAAATGTTTGATGTCAAGGAAGATGATAGAGTATTTTCCGTTGAATATTTGCCCGGACAGTTTGATCAAAGGGCAGATTCTGCAGAGCAGTGTGTTAAGCTCCTTAATGAGAATGAGGAGCCTATTATCCGCTCAGCAACCACATATGTTCTGTCCGGAGATATAACAGATGAGGATTTTGACAGGATAAAGGCTTATTGTATAAACCCGGTGGATTCCAGAGAGACAGACGAAGTAAAGCCAAAGACCTTGGTCACAAGCTTTGAAGAGCCTGACGATGTTGAAATTCTTACAGGCTTTAAAGATATGAATAAGGATGAGTTGGAGAAATTATATTATTCGCTTAATCTGGCTATGACAATGGCTGATTTTACTCATATACAGAATTATTATAGGAATGAGGAAGACAGAGATCCCACCATGACGGAGATACGTGTTTTTGACACCTATTGGTCGGATCATTGCAGACATACAACATTTTTGACAGAACTTAAAAATATTGAGTTTGAGGAAGGCTATTATTCTGAGCCAATCAAAGCTGCGTTTAAAAATTATACAGCTGACAGGGAAAAGCTTTATAAGGATCGTGATGACAAGTACATTTCACTTATGGATATTGCAATTATTGCGATGAAAAAGCTAAAAGCTGACGGAAAGCTTGAGGACATGGAAGTATCGGATGAAATCAATGCCTGTTCTATCATTGTACCTGTAGAGATTGACGGCAAGACAGAAGAATGGCTGCTATTATTCAAGAATGAGACACACAACCATCCAACAGAGATTGAGCCATTTGGAGGGGCAGCCACTTGTCTTGGTGGTGCAATACGTGATCCCCTGTCGGGAAGAGGTTATGTATATCAGGCGATGAGAATTACCGGAGCTGATGATCCAACCAAGCCTATAGAAGCTACTATGAAAGGAAAGCTTCCACAGAGAAAGATCTGTACGGAGGCGGCATATGGCTACAGCTCCTATGGGAATCAGATTGGCTTACCTGCCGGACTTGTTGATGAGATATACCATCCGGGTTATGTTGCAAAGAGGATGGAGTTAGGTGCTGTCATGGCAGCTGCACCAAGAAGATATGTTGTTCGGGGAACCTGTGAACCCGGAGATGTTGTTATACTCATGGGCGGCAGAACCGGTAGAGATGGTATCGGCGGAGCAACCGGTTCCTCCAAGATTCATACTACGCAGTCAATTGAAACCTGCGGAGCCGAGGTTCAAAAGGGTAATCCTCCTACTGAGCGTAAGCTTCAGAGATTATTCAGAAGACCTGAGGTAAGTACTCTTATAAAGAAATGTAATGACTTTGGTGCAGGCGGTGTGTCCGTAGCAATAGGTGAACTGGCTGATGGACTCAATATTAATCTCGATAAGGTGCCTAAAAAATACGCAGGCTTAGATGGAACCGAGCTGGCAATATCAGAATCTCAGGAGAGAATGGCTATCGTAGTGGATCCGAGGAATGCAGATAAGATGCTTGCCTATGCTGAAGAAGAGAATCTGGAAGCTGTAGTAGTTGCTTATGTTACAGAAAGCAAAAGACTGGTTATGCAGTGGAGAGGAAAACAGATTGTTAATATATCAAGAGCATTTCTTAATACCAACGGAGCCCATCAGGAAGCTTCTGCCTATGTATCCTTACCGAAGCCTGAGGATAATTATCTTAAGAGCGGTGCATTTGCTTTTCAGAAAGATAATAAAGATATAAAGGATAAATGGCTTAAGGTTTTATCTGACTTGAATGTATGCTCTAAAAAGGGACTGGTGGAAATGTTTGACAGCACTATAGGTGCATCGACAGTTACCATGCCTTATGGTGGAAAATATCAGTTATCGCCAATTCAAACCATGGTGGCAAAACTGCCTGTCCTTAAAGGAAAATGCAGTACTGTATCAATGATGAGTTATGGTTTTGATCCGTATCTTTCAAGCTGGTCGCCCTTCCATGGAGCGGTATATGCAATCATATCTTCTGTAGCAAAGATAGTAGCATCAGGCGGCGATTATTCAAAGATCAGATTCTCATTCCAAGAGTATTTTAAGAAGCTTGGTGATGATGCAAAGCGTTGGGGTGAGCCTTTGACAGCCCTTCTTGGTGCATATGATACACAGATGAAGCTTGGACTTCCTTCAATCGGAGGAAAGGACAGTATGTCCGGTACTTTCAATGATATTGATGTGCCTCCGACATTAGTATCATTTGCAGTAAACACTGCCAAAGCAGAGGATATTATAACAACAGAATTAAAAAATCCGGGTAATATACTTGTAAGATTTGGCATACGAAGAGATTCATATGACCTTCCAATATATGAGCATTTAAAAGCCTTATATAAGAATATATATAAGCTGATGCAGGATAAGAAGGCAGTTTCGGCTTATGCAATTGGATTTGGAGGAATTGTTGAAGCAATAAGTAAGATGGCATTTGGTAATAAGCTTGGAGTTATAATCGATGCAAAGCTTAACGCAGAAGAATTATTCCTTCCGGACTATGGAAGTCTTATTATTGAAATGACGAAAGAGGATGCAGATGGTTTATCTGATTATGGATTTTCTTCAGATGACTATGATGTAATAGGTGTGGTTACGGACGATGATGTAATCAGATATGGCAGTACGAGCATAGCAATAGAAGAAGCGTGTTCATCTTGGATGCAGACCTTAGAGGATGTATATCCAACCCGTACCGATAACAGCTATGAGAAATTTGACACAAAGCTTTATGACGCAAAGAAAATATATGTTGCCAAGAATAAAGTTGCAAAGCCTAAAGTGTTTATCCCGGTATTTCCCGGTACTAATTGTGAGTATGATACAATAAAAGCCTTTGAAGCTGCCGGTGCAGATGTGGAGTCTTTGATTTTCGCAAATAATAATGCTGATAATATTCTAAATTCCGTAGAAGTCTTTGAAAAAGCCATAAGGAAGTCTCAGATTCTTATGTTCTCCGGCGGATTTTCAGCAGGAGATGAACCGTATGGCTCAGGCAAATTCATAGCAACTGTATTTAGAAATGATAAGATTAAGAAGGCAGTCGACGACCTGCTAAATAACCGGGACGGTCTTATCCTCGGAATATGTAATGGCTTCCAAGCATTAATAAAGCTGGGACTTGTCCCATATGGAGAAATCAGACCTCAGAGTGAGGATTCACCGACTCTGGTTACTAACAGGATAGGACGTCATGTATCAAAGGCTGTATACACCAAGGTGGTAAGTAATGCATCACCATGGCTGATGAAAGCAGAGCTTGGAGGTATATATACTTTACCCGCTTCTCATGGAGAAGGAAGATTTGTAGCAAATAAAGAATGGATAGACAGATTATTTGAAGCAGGTCAGGTGGCAACACAGTATGTAGACCCGGACGGCAATCCAACCATGGACGATAACTATAATCCTAATGGTGCCTACTATGCAATAGAGGGTATAACCAGTCCGGACGGAAGAGTCCTTGGAAAGATGGCTCACTCCGAAAGATTCGGTGATTCAGTTGCTATCAACATAACCGGTAATCAGAATCAGCTTATATTCGAATCAGGAGTAGCATATTTTAGAGGATAAGTATTCAAATAATCAGGCAATATTTTGTGTAAACAGTAATTGCATGCAAAACCCTTTTCATATAAGGGAGAAGACAGCTGGTTGTGTTATACGGACCAACTGCCTTCTCCCAAAATTTTTATATTAATAGCGGATTCAACCCATATCTTATCCAGATCTTAGACGGTGGGCAAAGCAAATTTGATTGTTATTCCTGTATCTGACATTCATAAGGATCCTTATCATCGCGAAATCCCTTGAATACAGGCTGACGAAGCATTCCCTTTTCATTGGGCATATAACTGACCACACAAACCATTATAGGCTTTAGCCATATAGCATTCTCATTGCCCGGTGGTGTAACAGCAAAGGGCGAATGCGGAATGGTTTCCAATTTCATTAGATTCCACCGGCTGACACCCATGGTTACATGACCTTGATAGATCAGGTCACTGCCCTTATACTGACCGAGTACAATACTTGTGATGCCCTTCTCCTTAATAATATAGCCACATACAACAAAGTCTTTGTCCGCTAAGAATTTGAATTTAATCCAGTCTTTAGTGCGTTTATCATAATAATATCTGCTATCACATTTCTTTGCTATTACACCTTCAAGCTTCTGTGCTTTTGAGGCTTCAAAAAGTTCTATGCCTTTTTCGAAAATATATCTGCTTACGGCAAGCTCCGGTGATTCAACCACAATATCGGATAATACTGCTTTACGTTCCAGAAGGGGCAGGTTGGTAAGCTCCTTGTCTTTAAGATAGAGGATATCATAAGCAACATAAGAGGCCGGATATTTGTCAGAGGATATCTGTATTTTAAATAAATTCGAGGTAAGAGCCCTCTTTTGAAGCTCAAAGAAATCAGGAACACCGTTTCTTAGAATAACAAGCTCTCCGTCAAGTATACAGCGCTCCTTAACATTTTTATATATATGAGTAAGTTCCGGAACCTTAGGAAGTAATCGTAAGTTTCTTTTATTTCTCAATTCGGTTTCTTTGATTTTAATATCAAGATAAGCTATGCACCTAATCCCATCAAGCTTCAGCTCATAAATCCAATTAGGATTGTTAAATGGTTCGGTCATTTCAGATATCAGCATAGGTTTAATATTCTTCTTTTCAAAGATATCCATTATGCGGTACCTGTTTTCTGCTGTTTAGACATTTCAATGGTTCTTTGTAGGGCTTCCATCAAATCAATAACATTACTTGGCTCGGAGGTATCTGCCGCAACGATATCCTCTCCCCGTATTTTTTTCAATATGGCATCTCTAAGTCTTTCCTGATATTCATCCTTATATGCTGAAGCGTCAAATGGCTTGGTTAGAGAATTAAGCAGCGTCCTTGCCATGTTTATCTCGGCTTCATTTAATTCAACCTTTGGAATCTGCTTGGGTATAGGATTTATTTCATCATGATAGAATAANGTNTTTGCAATCATCCCCTGCTCGGTTGGATAAAGAACAATAAGATTTTCCTTAGTACCGATAACAGTCTTAGCCAGGGCAACCTTGGCTTCCGAGAGCATAACGACTCTTAAAAGCTCAAATGCTTTTTCAGCACCCGGCTCAGGAATAGCGTAATAATTCTTCTCATAGTAAATCTGATCAATCTCCGGAAGATTTACAAATTGTATAATATGAATGGTTTTGTCTTTTTTGGTCTTAATTTTTTCCAATTCATCCTTAGTCATCACCACATATTTACCTGCCTCATACTCATAACCTTTAATGATATCATCAGATGTTACTTCTTTATTACAGCTCGGGCAGTACTTTTTATATTTTACCCGTTCTTTAGTATCCTTACATAGCTGGTTAAATCGAATATCATTATCCCTTGTTGTAGTATACAGACCGACCGGTATATACAGCAGACCCAGAGAGATAGCTCCTTTATGTGATACTCCCATATGCATTCTCCATTCCTACTTGAATATGTTTTTACCGTTAAGGCATATTACANATGTTTTTAACAACAAACCAATAATATTATTATTGCATGAAAACGGTAAAATAATACTGTGGTCATACAGTTGAACNATAGTAAATTTAACACTCTTTTGTATGTTATTCATAATATGTAATGTGAATATATTACAGAAAGAGGTAAACGTATTGAAGAGTGATAATAATAAGCATGAGGCCCACAATATGCAGGAATCAATGAGATGTCAGCAGATCTTTCCGGGTATTCCGGGCATTGGATCGCCGGGGCAAAGACAGCCAACCCCTCCGAGACAGGAGCGGATAGGTCCGCCCTCACAGCCACCGTCAGCACCTCCCGCCTTCACCCCACAGCTTCCAAGCGAAGAAGAGCAGCAATTGTTTTCCGGACCTCGAGGCTTTATGGGATCTGATAGCAGAAGAATATTTGATTTTCGCAGGCGTCCTAGAAATTTGCGTAACTGTATGAACAGATTTACTTATATTTGGTTAATCAATGGCAGCAATTTTTGGTTCTATCCGATATTTGTAGGACGCAACAGTATAGAGGGTTTCCGTTGGCGAAGGAACAGATGGGAGTATGACAGACTCCTTACTAACAGAATATTATTTCATTTATGCTTTTAGCCTGATATGTACCCCGATTTGTAAATCTATAAATAAGATGTTACATATCGGGGTATATGTTCTTTCTGCCTGGGCAGCTTTTCTTATTGAGATTAATATCGAAATTTAGTATAATATGGTAGATAAGAGAGAAAAATGCGATAAGATAGTATCAAGTGAATAGAAATGAGGTTCATACCATGATGAAGCAGGGCATGAATAGTCAGAGGAGTATAGTAACGGCGTTAAGAAGAAATACTGAAGAAAAAGAAATTCTTGCGAGAGTTATTGAACTTTTTCCTTATCCAATTCAGATATTTTCTCTTGACGGAACCGCAAGACTCATTAACAAAGCCACTTTGGATATGATAGGCATAAAAAATGTGGACTCTCATATAGGAATATATAATGTTTTTGAGGATCCCTTCGTAATTGAGCTTGGTTTTATGGATAAGGTAAAACAAGTTTTGGAGGGCAAAACGGTGTATATTAATAATTATAATGCACCCTACCAGGATATGAAGAAGTATTATAACTTAGAGGATAGGAATATTCAGACCATAAACCTGGATATAACATGCTTTCCTTTAAAGGATGAGAATGGTGTGATGGAATATTTTGTAGCCATTTTTATCTTCAAAGAAATATATCGTGGAAAAAAAGAAATAGATTGGGGAAGGCGATATATAGAAGAAAATTGGCAAAAGCCTTTTAATGCCAATGAAATTGCAAAGGCAGCATGTTTAAGCAAGGTTCATTTTACAAAGTTATTTAAAAAGCATGTTGGTGTAACACCTCATGAATATTATACTAATTATAAAATAAGCAAATTAAAAGAGAAGCTTCTTGACACAAATCTTACTATTGCACAGGCGTTTTCTGAATGCAATCTTGATTATAACGGTCATACTGCAAGAATATTTAGAGAAAAGGTTGGGATATCACCTTCTTCTTACAGAAAACTTTATATGTAAAGATATTTTATATTATTTTTTTTGGCATCGGGTATATGGGGATAAATGAAGGGCTCATCGTACAATGAGCCCTTCATGAGTTTAATAAAAAAATGGAGCCAAAGGGATTCGAACCCATGACCTTTCGCACGTCAAGCGAACGCTCATCCCAGCTGAGCTATGGCTCCAAGTGGAGCATAGGGGATTCGAACCCCTGACCCCCACACTGCCAGTGTGATGCGCTCCCAGCTGCGCTAATGCCCCAGTAATATAAAGTATAGCAAAACCAGAAAAAAAGTCAATTAATTTATTTGGGTTATAAACGGGAATAAATGGCTGAAATATGTTATGATTACTGCAACCTCGGTAATCAGACTGCTCTAAGAGAACACTTTTTTTGGAAAAAATTCCTGAATTCTTAAAATTTCTTTAAATCTTAT